>Ga0256840_1002588_pt1 | contig 15769 bp, 9 predicted proteins | sample 355202metaG_FD_185969 | JGI IMG/M metagenome (GOLD analysis project Ga0256840, IMG submission 185969) | Hydrothermal vent microbial communities from Mid Atlantic Ridge, Atlantic Ocean - 355-202 | ecosystem: Environmental > Aquatic > Marine > Hydrothermal vents | place: Atlantic Ocean: Mid... | reverse complement strand
GGTTAAATCAACTTAAACTATAAGACAAGCCATTATAAAATCGGCCAACTTTGTAACCCGCCTCGCTCTTCAGTACCTGAGCGTTGAAGAGCTGGATATTTTACCGCTTTAGCAGGATAGGTCAAGGTTTTATTTTAACTTTCGCAAACTTTCTTTTTCCCACCTGGAACACATGCTCCGCACCTACAGGCACAACTAGCTTTGCATCTGTTATTTTTTCACCATCATACTTAACTGCTCCTTGCTTAACCATTCTATTGGAGTCTGACGTGCTTACCGTTAGTCCAGCATCTTTTAATAATAAAGCAATTGCATAGCCTTCACCTGAGGCCGTCAACTCTATTTCTGTAATATCATCAGGAATTGCACCACGCTTAAATTGCGCCTCAAAATCTTTAAGCGCTTTTACTGCAGCCACTTCACTATGAAATCTAGCAATAATCTCCTGTGCTAGTTTCACTTTATAATTACGCGGATTCGCACCTTCCTCGCACTCCCTACGCCATCCAGTAATTTCTTCCATAGGCCTAAAGCTTAGTAATTCAAAGTAACGCCACATCAACTCGTCAGATATAGACATGATTTTACCAAACATATCATTAGGCTCATCTCTAATCCCTATATAGTTATTTAAAGACTTAGACATTTTTTGCACACCACCTAGCCCTTCTAGTATAGGCATGGTTAATGTGCACTGTTGCGATTTACCGTAATACCCCTGCAAAGTACGCCCCATCAATAAGTTGAACTTTTGATCCGTACCTCCCAGCTCAATATCCGCCTCCATCGCAACCGAGTCATAGCCCTGAACTAACGGATAGAGAAACTCATGGATGGAAATTGGAGTATTTGAATTGTACCGATCACCAAAGTCATTACGCTCTAGCATACGCGCAACCGTTACCTTTCCTGCCAGCTGAATCATATCAGCTGCAGACATTTTGGACATCCACTCAGAATTAAATAGAACTTTAGTTTTGGCGGGATCCAATATCTTAAACACCTGCTCTTTATATGTTTCTGCATTTTTTACAATTTCTTCCGGCGTCAAAGGGGGGCGCGTAACACTTTTACCTGTTGGGTCGCCAATCATCGCAGTGAAGTCACCAATTAAAAAAAGCACTTCATGGCCTAAATCTTGAAACTGCTTTAACTTATTGATTAAAACAGTATGCCCTATGTGTAAGTCTGGCGCAGTCGGATCAAAACCAGCCTTAACACGCAACGGCCGACCTTCCTGTAGTTTTTTAATCAATTCTGCTTCAACTAGGATTTCATCTGTTCCACGCTTTATCTGCGCCAATACATCTTCTTGCAATTTCTTCACCTTATTTCTTTTTATGAGTTATACACACTTTTATCATACTAACTGTTTTCGCTCTTTCTTTACTAATTTGATGCCATATAATATTAGGCATTAGCAAAAAAAACATCTTATAATCTTCAAATGCAATATCAAAACGACCTACTTCAATCCAGCATTCCTCCCGAGCAGAAAAAAAACAACTACGTAAACCACCTAATTATAGGGTTAGTCTGCGCGATTTTGGCGACAGCAAGTTACGCTTTTTTTTCGGCCAAACCGACACCATCTACACTTGATGAAATAGCACTAACCATTCCTGATATCACAACCAATATCGAGCAACCCATAAAACTACCCGACTCAACTAACCCCCTGCTTGAGACTAGCCCCCCCCCTAAAGCTAGCCATACTCCAGGCATGCAGAGTCTATCTACGGTCTGGCAAGAGCATAAGATTAAACCAGGGGAAAGCCTATCAGCCATATTCTCTAAAAACAAGCTAAGTAAATCCGACTTACACAAAATAGTGCATGCAAATAGTATAGGCTCGCAATTTGCCACAATACGTGCAGGAAAATCACTAATGATAGGACTCAACATTACCGGTGAACTCAGTCATTTAACTTACAAAAAAAGTCCTTACGAGGAACTCAAAGCAACACGACTTGAAGATGGTAGCTTCAATGTTGAACTCAGCCTAAAAAAAATCGAACGACGCACTAGCAGCGCATCTGTGACCATTCACTCCTCACTTTTTGTTGATGGAATTGATGCAGGCCTATCCAACCAAACAATCATGCAACTCGCTGATATTTTCGCTTGGGATATAGATTTTGCATTAGATATTCGTGAAAACGATCAGTTTTTTGTTCTTTATGAATCCCTATATATAAATGACAAACCTATTGGTACCGGCGATATTCTAGCCGCCAAATTCATCAATCAGGGCCACCCAACAACAGCCATCCGCTTCAAAGATCCGGCAGGAAAAACGAGCTATTACACCCCAAAAGGCAATAGCATGCGCAAAGCCTTTATTCGCACCCCTATCCCTTTTGCACGCATTAGCTCAAGGTTTAATTTAAAACGTAAACATCCCGTACTAAACCGAATTCGCGCGCACAAAGGCGTCGATTACGCTGCTAGAACAGGCACTCCTATAAAAGCAACTGGCGATGGCAAAATCACATTTCGCGGCAAACAACGAGGCTATGGTAATGTTGTCATTATTCAGCATGGACAACAATATAGTACTCTATATGCCCATATGTCTAAATTTCGCAGAGGGCAGCGTCGCGGCTCGCACATTAACCAAGGAGATATTATTGGCTATGTTGGTAAAACAGGCCTTGCCTCTGGACCGCACCTACATTACGAATTCCGTATTAATGGCAAACACCGCAACCCCCTAACGGTATCATTCCCTAACTCTAATCCTATTCAAAAGAAATATAAGACTGCTTTTTTAGCACAGGCAAAACCACTATTAAATCAATTAGAATCACTTAATAAAACTCAGCTTGCGCAAAAAATACAATAAAATGGCAACCGAATACTATATAGGGCTTATGTCAGGCACCAGTCTAGATGGTATTGATGCAGGGCTTTATGATTTCTCAAAAAAACAAGCTCGAGCCATCAACTTTTACTACCAGCCCTATAGCCAGAAAATAAAACAAAAAATTCATGCACTGAGCAATACACACCACGCCATTTCTTTATCAGATTTTGGCGAATTAGACTCTTTATTAGGCACGCTCTACGCTGAAGCTTGCATTAACCTATTAAGGCAAAGCGGTATTAATGCGAGCGCAATAAAAGCAATAGGTAGCCACGGGCAAACAGTCTGCCATTCCCCCTATTCTAAAATACCTTTTACATTGCAAATTGGCGACCCTAGCATTATCAGTCAAAAAACAAAAATCACGACCGTTGCTGATTTTCGACGCAAAGATATTGCTGCAGGTGGCCAAGGCGCTCCACTCGTACCCGCTTTCCACCGCGCCCTATTTTACTCACCAACTGAAAATAGAGTTATTGTTAATATCGGCGGCATTGCCAACGTAACCCTATTACCCAAAGATTTACATCAAAACATATTAGGCTTCGATACCGGTCCCGGCAATACACTAATGGATTATTGGATTTATACGCATCAAAATCTCCATTATGATGTAGGTGGCCATTGGGCAGCTACAGGTAAGGTGCAGCCAAGGTTACTCAAACATTTAAAAAGTGACCCTTATTTTTCTACCTTACCCCCCAAAAGTACAGGACCTGAATATTTTTCTGCCTCTTGGTTAAATCACAAGCTTGCTAAACAACCAATATGCAAAACAGAAGATATTCAGCGTAGCTTATGCCAATTAACTGCCGAAACAATTAGTGATGCCATACAGAAATTTGCCCCTAAAACTGATAAAGTTTTTATTTGTGGTGGCGGAATTCATAACCAGACCTTACTGCAAGCACTAAAGGCTCAGCTTAACCTGCCTGTTGTTTCTACAGAAACAGAAGGAGTGCATCCCGACCAAGTCGAAGCCATGGCCTTTGCTTGGCTAGCAAAACAAACAATGCAAGGTTTAACGGGGAATTTACCTGAGACAACTGGGGCAAAAGAAGCGGTAATTTTAGGTGGAATCTATCAAGCCTAAAAGCATTATGTCAATGCTTCTAGTGGGCTATTTTGTAGTACTATACAAAATAGCCCACCATCAACGATAAGATTTAAACAGAAAAAGAGGAACCACAGCCGCAAGTTGTTGAAGCATTAGGATTACGAATCACAAACTGCGCTCCCGATAAATCTTCTTTATAATCAATTTCAGCACCATTCAAATACTGGATGCTCATAGCATCAACCAGTACAGTGACCCCGCCATTTTCTACTTGAGTATCATCGTCAGCGACTTCTTCATCAAAGGTAAAGCCATACTGAAAACCTGAACAACCACCGCCTGAAATATAAACGCGCAACTTCAAGCTATCATTGCCCTCTTCTGCAATTAAAGCACCGACTTTTGCCGCTGCACTATCACTAAAAATAATTGGATCTGCCATTTGTATAAACCACTAAGCAATTGAAAGTAACACGATTATGACTATACCTACTGTTTTAGTCAAGAATTATGGATACAAAGCTATCGTTTGCAACCCTTGATTTTCATTAAACCCCAACATCAAGTTCATATTCTGCACTGCTTGCCCTGCCGCACCCTTGACTAAATTATCAATGACCGACAAGACCACCACCGTATCACCACCTTGAGGAACAACAAGCGCAATTTGGCAATTATTGCTACCACGCACATTACGTGTATCAGGATGGGTGCCTACTGGCAAAACATCAACAAATGGTTCATTTGCATAACGCTGCTCATACAGCGCCTGCAATTGATCCACTGAATCCCTTTTTAATTGTGCATATAAAGTTGCTTGTATCCCGCGAATCATAGGCACTAGGTGTGGCACAAAAGTCAGTTCCACAGATTTACCAGCAGCCAATGACAGTCCTTGCCTAATTTCTGGTAAATGCCGGTGCCCTGCCGAAGCATACGCTTTAAAACTTTCACCCGTTTCGCTCATTAAAGAAGGTACGGCAGCTTTACGCCCCGCACCACTGACTCCTGACTTCACATCGGCAATTAAACGCTCAACATCAACCAAGCCATTTTCAATTAATGGTAAAAACCCCAACTGCACTGCCGTTGGGTAACACCCTGGACAAGCGATTAAATTAGCATCAACAATTTGCACACGATTTATTTCAGGCAGACCATAAATGGCATCAGCGATTAAATCAGGACACGCATGCTCCATGCCGTACCATTTTGACCACTCCGTCGTGTCTTTAATTCTAAAGTCAGCAGATAAATCAATAACTTTGACATTTCGAGCCAGCAACTGTTCAGCCATTAGCATTGCAGTGCCATTTGGAGTCGCAAAAAACACCACATCACAAGTCGCCAAAGACTCTACATCAGGCTTAGAAAAACTCACATCAATACTACTGCGTAGACTCGGATACAAAGCATCAACACGCAGCCCATCATCAGACCTTGACGTCACTACCGCTACCTCAACCTGCTCATGCAACGCCAAAATACGCAACAACTCCACTCCGGTATACCCTGTACCGCCCACAATACCTGCACGAATCATATCTAAACCTAATTCAATCTAATGTTAATAAAATAACTTTTTCCAAAAGAAAAGGAAAAACAAAAAACTCTTAGGCGCGCCATCCTACCTCATGAAATACTTGGGACTCCTGTCACCAAATATTCATTCACATACGGAGCGAATGGGATAAGCCCCAGTACGCCCTGCGTCCGCTTCACAACGCACAAAAGCCGCTACGTTAAAGCTACCTCAAATGGCTTGTGACGGCTGTCGGGATAACTACTAGCCTCCCTCGTGCACTGCTGCTACCGCAGTTCACTTCGGATTGGCGACAACCCTGTCGCCTACTGCGGACTAAAAATCATCACTTCGCTATCGCTCCATTTCCCTGATTTTCGGCGCAAGCTATTATCTTAGCACCTTTCCTTTCTGCTCATACTTTGATCCCTTTTCATAATTTCAAATAAACTCAATACTCTTTGCTCGTGTATTAGCTAGTACAACCTAAATAACGTCGTAGTCCGAACTTAGGTTTTCTACGCCAAAAAGTCACTGGAAAAGCATCCAAATAAAGTAGTGTGTATTTAGTTTTTTGCTGTTTGTTTTCATTACTCATATTCACCTCTAGTGACATTATAAATCAGCCTCTAGATGTGTCCTGCTTTATTAAACCATTACAGTCCACTACGTCATTCTATGTAAAAAGTGTTCTAGCTAATTCTTGAGTTTTATCAAAATTATCCCCCAACTGCTGAAATACTTCCTTGTGAATACCGGCCTCTACCCCCAACAAACTTAAACGATGATCATTGGGCGCTATATTATCTTGTTTATATAATGCAGCAACCATTTGTGCAGCAGCGCCAACTAATAAAGTAATTTCCCATGATGATGCTTGGTACATATCATCTTGCTGTTTCTGTATTGCGATAGTCAAAACTTCCGGCAATCGTATTTGTTTTGCTATCCACCCCCCTATCTCACAATAGTCAGTACCAATGCATTGCTTTAATGAATCATTGACGGAAAAGATAAGAGGGTTATCTATTTGTAACTGGAGTGCATTACCAGTCTCAGTAGGAAGGTTATCTGCTAACCATAATAGTCCTAAATTGTACAATAACCCAGCTGTTTGAGCGGTGGCTTCTAATTCATCATATATAATGTGACCAGATACTTTTTCTGCTAACAAGCCAGCTCCTTGAGACACTAACATCGCACTCGTCCAAAGCTGTATCGGATTAAATAAAGAGCACTTTCTTGTATCAAATGCTGAGGAAATGGCAGTTGCAATGCTAATACTTTTTACAACTGCAGGCCCCAGCCGAGCACAGGCCTGTTCTATATTAATAATAGGGGTAATAGGTGCAGACCATGGAGAGTTAGCTAAAAAAATAAGCCGCGCGGTAATACTAGGGTAATGCTTGATGACATCAGCTAGTTGTTGATAACTTAGGCTATCATCAGCTAATGCCTGTAACAATAGATGAATGTTTTTAGCTAATGAAGGTAGATTAACCGATTGGGTTAATTTTTGTTGTAATAAGGGTAGATTTGGTTCCATTTTAGTATAGGAAAAATAACTGAAGACTAAGGATATAAGTATTTTGAGTCCAGCTTTATTCTTACTTACACAAAAATGATTTTTTAGTGTTATTAAACACTTATTCCTTATTTAATTGCAGAGAAAAGTCCTTATCAATGAGTGCGGGAATTTCATCAGAGGGAATGGGCAGGCTAAAAAAGTAACCTTGAATTATATGACAACCGAGACCATGCATAATCAATGCCTGGTCTTTAGTTTCTACTCCCTCTGCTATCAATTGGTAGTTCAGAGCATTTGCCAAACCAATAATTGTCCCCAAAAGTAATGCCGTATCTGGATTGGTTAGTACGTCATCAACAAATATTTTATCTATTTTTAAGCTATCTAATGGTAATTGTTTTAATGAGGATAAGCAAGAATAACCTGTACCGAAATCATCTATGGATATTTTTACACCAAGCTGTCTTAAATTCTTAATTATATTCAGACATTCTTTAGTTTGCATCGCACTTTCTGTCACTTCTAATTCTAAATATTTTGCAGGTACACCAGTGCTTTCTAATATGGACTGTACCGTCTCAACTAATTTACTTTCTTGGAAGTGTAATGCAGACAGGTTAACAGCTACTTGTACATAAGGTAAACCTGCTTCATGCCACCTTATGATTTGTTCACATGCTGCTTTAATAGCCCAGTTACCAAGATCAATAATGAGCCCTATACGTTCAATTTCTGGAATAAACTCCCCCGGAAATATCATGCCTTTTTCTGGATGCTGCCACCGTGTGAGCGCTTCTAAACTGACCATGCGACCAGTTTGCATGGAGACTTGTGGTTGAAAATATAAAATGAACTGCTCTTGAGCAAAGGCTTCATGCAACATTTGTTCTGCTTCTAAACGAGACTTAGCTTGTAAAGCCATATCATGGGAGTAAAAAACATAACATTGTTTACCTGCTTTTTTAGCCGCGTACATTGCAGTATCAGCTGCTTTCATTAATTCCATTTCATTATCACCATCACGAGGGAAGATGGCAATACCAATACTGACACGTGGTTTTATTTGTTGGTGGTTTAAAAAAAGTGGCTCATTTACTTTGTGTAAACAACGCTCGGCAACTTCAGCAACAAAGTCATCATCATGTGCATTATCTAAGAGCATACAAAATTCATCTCCCCCTAAGCGCGCTGCAAAATCAGCATCACGGATAACACTTTTGAGGCGTTGTGCAATCACTTTCAGTAACTGGTCACCTAAATTATGCCCTAAGCTATCATTAATATCTTTAAATCCATCTAGGTCTAAAAATAGAAATGCAAACTTTTCTTCTCGACGTGTCGCTGTTTTGATAATCGTTTGAATGTGTTCTTGATAATAAGACCTACTTGCAAGCCCCGTGAGATGATCAAAGTAGGCGAGATTATGAATTTGTTCTTCTGATGCTTTGCGTTGACTAATATCTTGTACCGTTCCGGTAATGGTAGGGTGTCCATTTTCAATGACCTTAACCATTTCCTGATGCACAAAAATGCAGTCAGAATTTTTGACTTGTAGACGATATTCAATATGTTGAATAGTAGCACTATAAGGAGTTTCCGATAGCATATTTTTGAGTTTATGGCGATCTTCCGGTTCAACTAAATCAATAAAACCTTCTAAAGTTGCATCAAATTCTTGTAAGTTGATTGCACATAGCTCTGCTAATTGCTCCGACATATGAAAAAAGTTTTTTTCTACATCCCATATCCAATAGCCTAGACGTGCAATGCGTTGTGCAGCAGATAACTGCAGTTTACTATTTCTTAGCTCAGCTGCATTTTGTCCCGCTCGTAGCATAAAATTTAAACGATGCGTCAAAATAGGATAATTAATAGGCTTCACAATGAAGTCAGTTGCACCTGACTCAAAAGCACGATTAATTGAATCTATATCACCTAAGCCAGTTGACATGATAATAGGAACATCCGTCATAGCAGGGTGTTCCCGCAATAAACGACATGTTTCAAACCCGTCCATTTCATCCATAATGGCATCAAGTAAAATGAGGTCGGGTATATGTGTCTTAATTTTTTCCAGAGCTTCCAGCCCATTTTCTGCTTCATCAACTAAAAATGATGCGGCAGTTAATACCGAATTAGTAATTAAGCGAAAACTAATATCATCGTCCACCAACAAAATGCGTTTATTGGGAATGAGTGTTGTAGGCGTTTTTATGGTAGATTGTTCAGTCCCTGTAGTACCCTCAATATTCAATGCTTTATGCAGTGCTACGATGGCATCAGGTAGTTGCTGCTTGATTGATTCTAGTAGGGCAGCAATATCTTGTGGTTTATTTTCCTGACTACTTGCCTCAATGGCTGCAGCACAATCAGCTATTGATTGCATACCTAAATTTGCACAAGCTGATTTAAAACTATGTGCAGACTTTGTTAAGGCATCGTAATCTTGCTGTTCAAATGCGTGTTGCAGTTCGGTAATAGTATGCGGTGCTGATGAGATAAAAAGAGTAATGGCTTTAGTCAGTAAATTGTCTCCATTTGCTGTCGTATGTTGTCGTAAATTTTCTAGTGCTGCTGTGTTGAAATGATAAGTACCAACGTTATCTGTTGGTTGTACATCCGTTTGCTTGACTATATCTATTTCAGTATTTTTTGAGCCTACTAACTGCAGCCATGGTGCTAAAGCAGCTTGTAACTGTTTTTGATTGAAAGGCTTACTGACATATTCATTCATGCCCACCTCTTTACATTGCTCAATAATACCTTTTTGCACATCAGCCGTTAAGGCAATAATCGGAACTTGCTGAGACCCTAAACTTTTTTCATGCTCCCGTATCGTGCGAGTTGCTTCAAAGCCATCCATTTCCGGCATATGACAATCCATCAGAATAAGATCATATTGTATTTCTGTAGAGGCTTTCACCGCTTCTATGCCATTATTAACAACATCAACTTTGCAGCCTATCGTATGCAAAATGGCCATACCCACCTCTTGATTAATCAAGTTATCTTCAGCTAATAAAACATACCCTGAGAGCTGATTTGCCGCTTTATTAGGTATTTTAGGGGATGACTGAAATTGAACCGCTTGCTCGCCTATGAGGTCAAGTAAGCAATTAAGTAGTTTTTTCTGAATAACAGGTTTAGTTATAAAATGGCTAATACCAGAGTTAACATCCTCTCCCTGCTCAAAGGTAATATTGTCAGAGCTTAGCATAACGAGGGCGATTGACTGTAACTGTGGCGTTTCATGGATTATTTTAGCCAGTTGTAACCCATCTATTTCTGGCATATGCCAATCTAATAATGCTATTTGATAAGATGTACCATTCCTATGAGCATCTAGTAAATGGTTAACCGCTTGTGTACCACTCGCCGTACAGTAACAATTAATCCCCCAATCGCTTAGCTGGCTAAATAAAATCTCACGATTGGTCGCATTATCATCCACTATTAGGATATTAATCCCTTGCAGGCTAGAAATGTCTGCTTTAGATGGAATTAAGTCACCGCTACGCTCTAAACATAAATTAAAGCTAAAACAAGACCCTTGCCCCAAAGCGCTGCTTAAGCGTAGCTCTCCTCCCATCATTGCGAGTAATTGTCGGGAAATACTTAAACCTAGTCCCGTCCCCCCATGCCTACGAGTAATAGACCCATCAGCTTGAGTGAAGCTATCAAAAATCAACTCTTGCTGTTCAGGTGCGATACCAGGGCCTGTGTCAGTCACTTCAAACAATAAATTCATTTTAGTATCAGGACTGGCTTGTTCTAGCCAGCTGACCTTTAATTGAACCTCCCCTTGTTGGGTAAATTTAATGGCATTACCCAGTAAATTAATGAGGACTTGCCGAAGTCGTTCCGCATCACCAGAGACAGCTCCTGTTAAATCTAAAGGTAAGTTCAACACAAGCTCCAAGCCTTTAGTGTGTGCTTGTGATGCTATGATTTCAATCGTATCTTCTAGTAAATGGCGTATATCAAAAGTATTAATCAGTAACTGAAATTTCCCCGATTCAATTTTAGAAAAATCTAGAATATTATTGATAATACTTAATAACGACTCTGCCGAGCGGTAGGCGGTATCTGCCAGTCTTGTTTGACGCTCAGTCAGCTTAGTATTTAATAGTAGCTCTGTCATACCGAGTACTCCATTCATAGGGGTTCGGATTTCATGACTCATAGTGGCTAAGAACTCACTTTTTGCTTTACTCGCTGCTTGTGCTTGGGAAGCCAAAATTAATGCATTATTTTTGGCTTCAGTTAAGTCTTGTGTTCTTGTTTGCACTTGATCTTCTAGCGTATCTTTTTGGCGTTGGAGCTCTTCATTTCTAGAATGTACTTGTTCCAACATATCATTAAAGGCCTTGCCTAGTCGGCCTATTTCATCACTAGACCTGACCGTCACACGTTGTTGATAGTTGCCAGAATGCTTAACTTCCTCACTAATGCTAACCAACTCTAAAATAGGGTCGGACAATCTTTTGGCTACTTTTTCTAGAAACCAAAAAATCATTAAGGCCGCGAAGCCAAGCCCTAATAAAGCAATCCCCATTTCTTTTAACAAACGCTGGTATATATTATCTAAACTAATGACAGTACGAATATTTCCATAATCAACTTTATCAAAAACGAGTGGCTTACAGACTTGCATAAACCTAAAGTTAATATTGATAGGCTGGCAACCCGTCATAAAGTCATCAGAAATGTTCCAGTTACCCTCACGAATATAAGTTGCAAAAGGCTGCTGCTGACCCATTTTTCTGACAGCAGCATAAATAACATTTTTATGTGCTTTTAGTGTGGTTAACGTTTGCTGAGCATCAGCACTGTTATCAAAAATAAGAGCAGGGGTAATAGCTAAGGATGTTACCTCGGTCAGTGCACCCAGTTCATTTTGTAAGATAAGCTTATTTGATAACAAGGTATTAATGGTGAGTACACTACCAGCAATTAATAGCATTAATAAAATACTCATGCTTAAGAGAAATCTTAATTTTTCTTTAATAGGTGCATTATTTAAGCGGTTCATCATAATTTTTATCTTATATTCATGCACCCATGGATGCAGATAAATAACATGTTAAGTTTGATAGAGAATTTCCTTTCATTAACCCTTTCTAATTCAATCATACCACCAGCTTGCAATAATTCCGAAATTCCGAGTTATCACTGTCATATAGGGGCTTATAGGTTCTGCCTGAAAAGGTATTAATCTATTGCGATCTAAATAAGGGTTGTTATACTCAAATTTTGAGTACAACTAACCCTATATTTTGAAAAACGTTGTTCAGGGCAATTGGTAAAACGTGCAATATTAAAACTAAAACTGCCATGCAAATTTAGCATATACACCTCGATCTATTTCAATAGGCACTTGTGCATGTATTTCCTGTAAATATTCAAGGTGGTGTACCGCCAGTAAATTCTGGCCAACCAACGATAATTCAAGCTCTTTTGCTGGATGCCAAGCCATAGGCACGCCATCCTACCTCATGAAATACTTGGGACTCCTGTCACCAAATATTCATTCACATACGGAACGAATTAGATAAGTCCCAGCACGCCCTGCGTCCGCTTCACAACGCACAAAATCCGCTAGGTTAAAGCTACCTCAAATGGCTTGACGGCTGTCGGGATAACTACTAGCCGCCCTCGTGCACTGCTACCGCAGTGTGCTTCGGATTGGCGACCCCCCTCGCCTACTGCGGATTAAAAATCATCACTTCGGTATCGCTCCATTTCCCTGATTTCAGCGGGCGTATACTATTAAGCTCAAACTTAATTAGAAAAATCGACAATATTCGCCAATTTTAATAACCTAGAACTAATGACTAGGCCCGATTGTTTGACAATCGATAAATGAATATTTAATTGCATTTTTCCATCGACCTTATTGAGAGCAACCATCCCACCTGCGGCTAAAAACGCCAAATTTTCTCCTACCGTTAAAATAGGTTGACCTTTCAGGTCAGCTAATAACGAGGTCAACTTGATGCGCTCCAAATCACTGATATAGAGTAATTGGCATTGTGCCAAATTACGTAGCCGAGACAAGTTGATAATCGTAATGCGTTTCTGATTTACCACCTTATTATTAAGGTCTTCAAACGACTGCTGTACAATATTATCACCAATAATACAAAAATTTAGTACAGGACCTGTTTTTTCAAAAACAGATGCAGGCCAATGATTGAAACGTGCAATATTGAGCGTTAAAACAGTTAAGACTGCTTGTTTTTCAACCGAACGAGACCATACGTGCTGAATATCACCAAAGAAAAGCAATATGCAGCAAATGAGTGACAGTATTTTTTGAGTAGTCAACATGTTAATGCTGTTAATTAAAAATGCCACGCTAATTTTCCATATACGCCACGGCTTATTTCAGTGGGTGTGGTATAGGCTGTTTCTTCTTGATATTCTAAGTGATGTGCTGATAATAAGTTCTGCCCCACCAGTGATAACTCAAGGTCATTCACTGGTCGCCAAGCGAGGCGAATATCCATAGAGACATAATCATCAATAACTGCACCTAATCTACCTACTGTAGACGCACGGTCTATATAGCGAAAAAAGACATCAATATCAACATTAGATATTGGAGATACGGCACTGCGTAAAGAGAATTGTTGTTGTGGGCTGACACCTATCTGCTCGGCAGCTTCATCTATAAAGTTCATTTTTAATAAACTATAATTTGCATCCCAACGCCACCAATTTAACATTTGCCAAACGGTAGCGACCTCAAAGCCATAAGTCTGCACTTGATTCTTATTAGCAATATTTAAAGGTTGTACAAGATTAGATCCATTAAATGATAATGCGCCCAATTCGACGGAACGTAGATTGCTGTAGTCATTATAGAATGCGGTAAAATCTATCGAGACATTATCTATTAAAGTGGTTCTATAGCCGACCTCATAACTCAGAACGACTTCTGAAGTATAATCTTTATTGCCCTCAAATATCACTTCTACTGCTGGGGCAAGTTCTGGCTTAACCACTGTTTGTAGCAATGTGATATCTTGTTCAGCTCGAGATGGTGTTCTAACTGACCTCGATACCGCTGCCCATAATCGGTGATGGTAATGTGGTGCCCACATGAGCCGGGCAGTAGGTTGTACTTCGAAACCACTATAATCATTATGCTCAAATTTAGCCCCTAGTGTTAACCATAAGGTATCGTCAATTAGGGTTAACTCATCTTGAATAAACGCACTAAAAAGTTGATCATTACGACTCACTGGCGAAAATGATGTAAGGCTGGTAACTGGGAAGTTATCATGATTATAACGGTAGCCAAGACCCCAGACGAGATCATTCCAACCCAATAAGGAAAAACGATGTTGAAAATCAATATCTAAAGTATGACGAGTTTCTTTTAAAAAGGTTTCATCACGTTGGTAAAAATCATAATATACTTGTAATGAATAATCTGATGTAGCTGAAAAAGTGTGTTGATGCCTGGCTAATAAGTTACCACCGAAGCTTTTGATTTGCTCATTCAAATTGCTGAGGTAAGGTGCTGTCGTTTGTGGTGTGGTTGTGTATTGGTTTATATTGCTATAATACATATCACCTTGAAAAGTGATGACATCACTTACAGTCGCTTGCGAGTCCATTCTAAAGCCAGATTGCACCTTTCCCCACCCGTCCCCTGCACCCTCCCCGGACTTAGTCGAGTTTTCATTACGTTGAAAGCCTTTTACATAAGCTCTTGCGGTGGTATTTTCATTTAATTCACCTCCATAACGAAATGCCCCAAAGCCCTGTTCTTGGTTACCTGCACCAGCAACTAATAACGCACCCTGTGTATCAGCAGAGTGCTTGGTAATAATATTAATAACGCCATTAACCGCATTAGCTCCCCATAAGGTAGCTCCAGGACCACGTATCACCTCAATATGGTCAACATCCTCCAACATAACATCTTGATTTTCCCAATAAACACCTGCAAACGTACGAGTATAGGCATTACGTCCATCAATTAAAACCAGTAATTTATTAGCAAAGCGGCCATTGAAACCTCTGGCACTGACGGCCCATTTATTGGCATCAATACGTGCCACATCAATTCCAGGCGCTAATCTTAATGCTTCGGGGATAGAGGTTGCGCCTATACGCTTAATATCATCCTGACTAATGACAAAAATAGCCGCTGGAGAATCATTCAAAGATTTTGCTTTTTTTGCAACGGAAATAACTTCAACATTCAGCAAGTCTTCCACACTCAAATCTAGCAATTCATCTTGAGCAGAATAGGCAGTTGAAATAGACAAAAAAACACTTAAGGGTACTAACAATTGCTTTGTTAGTTGAAATTTTACAATCTTCATGCTGTTAATACGATGAGTGATTAAAACCAACTTTCAGTATAGCAGTACCTTGATTACATTATTATGCGCTGCTTCATACTTTAATCATTTTTTAGAAAAAATTTGCAAAAATAGCTGATTTATACGGTCAGGACAGTTGGAAACAAGTCCCCCTCCTTGTTACCTTTTTATTTTTCCAAGTACCTACCACCCTTTCTGCGCCATTTTAAACTCAGCGGCTAATTTTTTCACATAATCAGTATAGCCACTAAGTGAAACTATACAGCTACCGTGATAAATCAAAGAAAAGCAGAGCCCGCATGCTTATGCGGAACCCTACTTTTCTTTTATGTAGGCGCGCCATCCTACCTCATGAAATACTTGGGACTCCTGTCGCCAAATATTCATTCACATACGGAGCGAATTGAATAAGCCCCAGTACGCCCTGCGTCCGCTTCAACTTCGCACAAAAGCCGCT
>Ga0256840_1002587_pt1 | contig 15770 bp, 10 predicted proteins | sample 355202metaG_FD_185969 | JGI IMG/M metagenome (GOLD analysis project Ga0256840, IMG submission 185969) | Hydrothermal vent microbial communities from Mid Atlantic Ridge, Atlantic Ocean - 355-202 | ecosystem: Environmental > Aquatic > Marine > Hydrothermal vents | place: Atlantic Ocean: Mid... | reverse complement strand
ATAAGATTGTGAGTGTCTTATTTTATTCTTAAGGAAAGCCTGATCAAGTCCAATTAGCTTCAGCCTGCCAAATCTTGCTCACTTCATGAATAATAGCGACAGATTTTTTTGCGCAAATTCTAATTGGACTGATTCAGGTATTATTGATATTAGAGCTTACGACCAAGGTATTCTTCAATTTTCTTTTTCTCCCATTCTGGGCCAAAAAGATTAAATTTATTAAATACCCTTAAAGCATGGAATGCTAGACCTATTCCCCATCCTAATATTGGCCATATTGCCCAAAAGTAGTTTGGTGAGTTGAAATAATTTAGTGCAATAAGTGCGGGGATAACTAATGCATAGATTGAAAGATGTCTATAAAATCCTTTAAGCTTTTGTGCGTACTTCATGGCTAAAATTTCATCAATAGTTAAACTGCTACTGTTTGATACTGTCTCGGTATTCATTGTATTTTCTTCCTGTTGTAGTTCTGTAAAATTAACTTCAAATACAGCAGCTAAAGATTTTAATGATTCCATACTTGGTTTCTGACCACTCTCGATACGTTGGATTGTGCGTGAGCTTAATCCAGTGAGGTGGGATAACTGTTCTTGCGACCAACCGCGTTGTAAACGTAATTTTTTAACAATCATTTTATATTTCCTAATTAACTTAATTGGTAAACAGTATGCCTAGTAAAAAACATTTATCTTAATACACCACATCTAACCCCCCAATGCATTTGTTTATTGATGGGGCAGTTGATGTTCTGCTACTGATGGGATAAATATTAATGAGAAAACATTAGTGTCGGTTACGACAAAATCACGACAAGGTGATGACAAAACGTCTGTCGGGTATAAGGTAACAAAAGGTAACAAAGGACAACCAAACGTTTATCGTTAAAAATAGTACCTTCATCGGCGATATAAGTTATTGAAATTCACCCGATAAACGGTAGATTATGATGGATAAGATTATGAGTGTCTTATTTTATTGACCCCATTGGAGTTAATCAGGACTTGTTTAAGTAAAAGGATAACTTGCCACCCCCCTACTTTTTCGCGGTTTTGTATTCACCGTAGGGTCGGTGAAGTTTACGTAACCGAATGTGCAATAATCAATTATGTGCAATAGACTCAATGATAGCATCAGGATTATGCTCAACTACTTTCAGTAAAACCTTAGCAGTCCCCCTTGGATTACGAAGCCCTTGCTCCCAATGGCGCAAAGCCCCCAAAGAAATGCCGAAAGTAGAGCAGAACTTTTGCTGGCTCATCCCTGTTTTTTTTCTAATAGCTTTTACATCTATTGATTCCATATTATGCTCAATAACAGTTGTTTTTTCTCCTTTCGCATGGGAAATAGCATCATTCAGACCAGCACTGATTTCAGTAAATGCGTTACTCATTGTTTTGCCTCCAGTGAGTTACTAACTCTTTAACTAATTTAGATAATATTTTCTTTTCTTGAGAAGAAATATTAGCCTTTTCATTTTTTCCAAAGATAGCAAGAAGATACAGGGGCATTACTTCACTATGATAAAAGTAAATTACTCTAACACCACCACTTTTTCCGCTACCACTTCTAGCCCACCTCAGTTTACGAATACCGCCTGTACCCTGAATAAGCACACTAGAATTTGGTTGTTCTGCCAAATAAGAAACCAATTCATTTTTTTCGTCTACGGAAAGTAATTTTAAAACTTTCTTTTGAAATGGCTCTGTTTCAGCAATTGTTATCATACGCCAATGATATACTACGTTGGCGCACTTTTCAATACGTTAAAACTTACAAAGTTTCTATAATTGATTGTTTTTTGAGTCCTTGTACTGCCTCTAGTATAAAGCTGTTCTGCGCGCCTAATGAAGAATGCACCACCTGCAAGCTAGCTCGGAGAAATAACTGTACATTCACTATAGCCTTTCATTCCCTCTTTTAAGGGCACTCCACTTCCTGCTTTACCACCCTTCACTAACCTTAAAACAAAAACTCACCACGAAGACCACGAAATTCACGAAGAAAAAACAAAACATCTTAGTCTTTACCTTCGTGCTCTTCGTGTCCTTCGTGGTAAATAAGAAATTCCCACCGACCCACAGGTTTGACAAATACAATATTTGTCTTATTGCATCATAAAATTTTCTTTATAAAGGTTGATGACTTTCTTGTATTGCTCGGGCTTTAGTATCTGCTTTATTTTGTCACGACAGAATACTTTTCCTCGCATCACCTTCATGCGATTCTGCATAATACCATCGGCTAATTCAGCAAGTTTTTCTGGTGGTGCATTGTTTAGTGCAGCCTCTTGTAATTGATTTTCAAGGTCTATAATTGTTTTGAACTGATTTTCCATGACGGGTTCGCGCTCATCACGCCATTGCTTTAGTTGGCTAGCTTGCTTGTCTGTCAGATTAAGTTTGTCGCTCATTTTTTTTATTACGAGTATCAAGTTAGGCATAGGATTTACGTGTTTGAGTCGTGCCATTTTCCCTTTCATATCCTTTGAATATTCTACCTTTTTGGCAAACTTTTCTTTGTAAATTGTTTGAAGATTGGCAAACTGCTTATCATTCATAACCTTCTTAACACTCACTGCACAGGCAGCTTTTGAGTTAATCAAATTAAGGCGCTCTTGCACGATATTAGTAGCGAGCTGATCAATATCCGACAGAGGTTTGTCTGCTAGGGTTGCTTTTAGTATTTCCTTCTCATAGTTGGTAATGGCTTTAAATAAATCATTTACCTTGGGGCCTCTCTCTGCAATACCTGCTTTTATCTTTTTAGTTTGCTCTGCGCTTAGGTTTAGTTTTTGTGGCATTTTTTTGAAAACACGCATTAGGTTTGGCATAGGGTTTAGATGCGATTTATCCATCTTCATGCCATTCTGTTTCATACCCTTCATGCCACCTTTCATCATCATGCCTTGCATGACTTTTTTAACCGTGGCTTTAATAGCCTGCTTAGAACCATCGTCAAATTCTAAGTTGAGATCAACGATATCGCCTGATTTAATCTTCCTTGTTAATCCAATAAGCATGATGTGATATCCACCGGGTTTTAATTCTGTCACGCCATTCGCTGGGATGATTATCTTTGGTACTTGGCGCATTTGCATCATGCCGTTTGCATGAACATGCTCATGCAGCTCTACATTTTTTGCAACATCACTGTTCGCTTTTATTAACGCTATTTGTTTATCTGAATCATTTTTTAACGTTAAGAAGGTTGCAGAATTTGTTTGCCCTGGAGGAACTTCGCGGACATAAGGATCATTAGCACTGATACCTTTTGCAAAGGTAAACCCCGTACTGAGCAAGAATACCATTGTGAGTAATATTTGAGTGATTGGTTTCATTCGTTTCTCCTGTTTTAAGGGTTTAGATACTTATGTGCATTAATGAGATCACTAATGTAAACCTATTAGAAACCTGATACTAGAAATTAGATGAGTGCTGTGTGATATGCCACGGTTACATGACACTTCATGAAAATCAGTCACGCTAAAGCAGCTTATACTTTTTCAGATTGCTTCTGTTATAAACAATAGCCTATTATAGATTTAATATGTCACCCCCCCTGTTTTTCACGGTTTTGCATGAAAGGAGACACAACTTATAATATTTTATTTGCCACAAAAAAAGGCGATCACATATGTGATCGCCTTATATATGGTGGGCCTGGAAGGACTCGAACCTTCGACCAATAGATTATGAGTCTACTGCTCTAACCAACTGAGCTACAGGCCCTTTAAAAACAGACTAAGAAGCACCTGCATCTTTGTCTAATTCTAAGAAGCTGCGTAGCATATCCGATCTACTCGGATGACGCAATTTTCTTAATGCTTTTGCTTCAATTTGTCTGATTCTTTCTCTCGTTACGTCAAATTGCTTCCCTACTTCTTCCAAAGTATGGTCAGTATTCATATCAATACCAAAGCGCATTCTTAAAACTTTTGCTTCGCGTGGCGTTAAACTACCTAAAACATCACGTGTACTTTCACCCAAACCTGTTGAAGTAGCAGAATCGACTGGAGACTGTACATTACCGTCTTCAATGAAATCACCTAATGATGAATCTTCATCATCACCGATTGGGGTTTCCATTGAGATTGGCTCTTTAGCAATCTTCATTACTTTACGAACCTTGTCTTCTGGCATTTCCATTTCAACTGCAAGCTCTTCTGGCGTACCTTCTCTACCTTTTTCTTGTAGTAGTTTACGAGAAATACGGTTCAGCTTATTGATCGTTTCGATCATATGAACAGGGATACGAATTGTACGTGCTTGGTCAGCGATTGATCGCGTGATTGCCTGTCGAATCCACCATGTTGCGTAAGTTGAAAATTTGTAACCACGACGGTACTCAAATTTATCTACCGCTTTCATCAAGCCAATATTACCTTCTTGGATCAAGTCTAGGAATTGTAGACCACGGTTAGTGTATTTCTTTGCAATTGATATTACCAAACGCAGGTTAGCCTCAACCATTTCTTTTTTTGCTCGGCGCGCTTTTGCCTCACCTACTGATATGGTTCGATTGATTTCTTTAATTTGGGTAATTGATAAACGTGTTTCTTGTTCTATCTTTATCAGTTGATTCTGATTGAAAAGAATATCATCTCTAAAAGGTGCGATTGCTTCTTCGTAATCAGGGTGCTCTTTTATATAATCATTCAGCCATTCAAGGTTTACTTCATTCTGTGGGAATGAAGTAATAAAATCTTTACGAGGCATAGCTGCTTTTTGAACACAGAACTTCATAATTTGACGTTCGTGTCCACGAATACGATCGATAATACGATGTAGTTGAGAACCTATTTCTAAAATTACAGGCTGTGTTAATTTAAACTCTAGTAATTTACGCCCTACTTCTGAACGCATCTCTTCATAACGTGCCGTGTCATTATTTTCAAGAGCTTGGCAAGCTTGGACATAATATTCATTTAGCTCTGCAAATTTTACTTTAGCAACTTCAGGATCAGGTCCTAAGTCTTCTGGCTCTTCCTCTACCTCACCATTATCAATGGCTTCTTGCTTGGCTTTTTCAGCTGCTTCACGTGATTCTGCTGTTACAATAGGTGCAGGCTCAGGGATGACATGGCGCTCTGCATCAGGATCAACAAAGTCACTTATAATATCAGTAAGACGTTTTTCTCCTGCTTCTACTTTTGCATAATAATCAAGCAAGTATTCTGCAGATGCTGGGAATACAGAGAGTGCTGTTAACACCTCAAAAAGTCCTTCTTCTATACGAATGGCAATTTGAATTTCGCCTTCACGCGTTAATAACTCAACTGTTCCCATTTCACGCATGTACATGCGAACGGGATCAGTGGTACGTCCAAAATCATTATCAACACTGGTTAAAGCTGCCGCTGCCGCTTCTACGGCTTCGTCGTCTGTATCAGTAGTTTCTTCCGTTAATGCTAAGCTATCTTGATCAGGCGCTTTTTCGTATACAGTGATACCCATATCACCGATCATGGTTACGATTTCTTCAATTTGCTCTGGGTCTACAATAGAATCAGGCAGGTGATCATTTACCTCTGTATAAGTAAGATAGCCTTGTTCTTTACCTTTAAGGATTAGTGTTTTTAAACTTGAAACTTGTTGGTTTTCAGGAGTATCTCCTTCTGCACCCTCGATAGCTTCTATTTCGTCTGTCTTATCAAGGCTTTCATCAAGTGCTTCAACTTCTAACGCTTTATCTTTCATTGCTTTTTTAGTCATAAATCCTATATGCCTTTCCTGTCAGCATAAAGTAAATTAAAATTCTTTATGCGATTTTTTTATAACATCTGCAAAAATTAGCCGCGTATTATACCACAGCAATCATCTCAAGGGTGTATCAATATTGAGAGAGATTTCATTATTTAAGCTATTTTGTTATTTTTGTTGTAGTAGAAATAGTAATTCTTGCTTTTCTTGGTCATTTAAACCACCCGTGCGTTCTTTATGAAGTAAAGTTTCGACTTTGATTTCATTTGCCCTTTTATATATATGCTTTAAGCAATCCTCGAATTCACATCGCAGAACATTTTCATCATCAGATTCTGGTTGCCATTTCATCAGCAGTATCAATGGGGCTTCAAACTCGGTATCTCTCCACCTTTCTAGTAGTGCCGCTGCATTTATATTGGGACTCTCTTGCAAGGTTTCAATGAGTGTAGTCAATAAATCTGATCCTGGCAGTTTTGAGAGCACAATTTGTTCAATATTTTCGACAAATTGCACAAGCTCTGGCTTGGAAAGCAGCAAACTGATCGCATAACGAATCGGGGTTTGCCTGACTTCACGGTTGCTTAGACGAGATATGGGCCTGCTTGGTTCAAATTGGTGACCATTCTCATAATTACTTTCAGTACGGTGATTAATATTTGCTAATCTTTTTCGTAAGTTTTTTTCGGGAATATTCGTTTGTTTCGATAATCGTAATATCAATTGATCTTTTATTAGCGTATCGGGCATTTGTTGTAGTAACTTTCGCGCCTCTTCTACAAAACGTACCTTACCTTCATCTGATGATATATTAAAACGATCATGCAGGTTTTCAACAAAATAACCCGTTAATGATGAGGAATTTATAAATAGTTTTTCGAAAGCTTTTTGCCCAATTTTTCTAATCTGTGTATCTGGGTCTTCACCCTCTGGTAGAAACATAAAGCGAATTTCTTTACCATCTTGCATCACGGGCAAGGCATTCTCTAGAGCTCGCCACGCTGCTTCACGTCCTGCTCTATCACCATCAAAACAAAAGATAACTTCTGGCACAGCTCTAAATAATTGTTTGATATGATCTTGCGTTGTTGCCGTTCCTAACGTTGCAACAGCATACGATATTCCAAACTGAGCCAGTGCAATTACATCCATATAACCTTCAACTACAATGATGCGTTCGAGTTTCTTGGTGTGCATTCGTGCTTCATAAAAGCCATAAAGCTCTGAACCTTTATGAAAAACACTCGTTTCAGGTGAGTTAATATATTTAGGCAGATCATCACCCAATACGCGCCCACCAAAACCAACCGTTTGCCCTTTACGATTACGAATCGGGAACATAATACGATCACGATAACGGTCATAGATTTTTACATTACTTAGATCATCGTCATTTCTGATCACCAAACCAGAGTCAACAAGTTGTTGTTCAGAGTAGTTTTTTAAGAATGGCTTATAAAGATTATCCCAGCCAGCCGGTGAATAGCCTATCCCAAAGCGCTTGCTAATTTCACCACTAAGGTCACGACCTTTTAGGTAATTAACAGCCTTATCAGAGCCTTTTAGTTGCAACTGATAAAATTCGCTAGCATCTTGCAATAACGTAAACAAATCTTTGGTGCGTTGTTGCTGCTCTTTATTCGGCGCTTTTCCACCCGCTTCACGCGGAACGGTGATACCCATTGATTCAGCCAATGATTCAATCGCTTCGACAAAATCAAGATGCTCATATTCCATTAAAAATGAAATAGCAGAGCCATGCACACCACAACCAAAACAATGATAAAACTGTTTATTAGGGCTTACCGTAAATGAGGGCGTTTTTTCGTTATGAAAAGGACAACACGCTGTATATTCTCGCCCTTTCTTTTTAAGTGGCACACGTGCGTTGATAACATCGACAACATCAGCTCGAATGAGTAGTTCATCAATAAATTCGCGGGGGATACGTCCGTAAGCCATGGATTAAGGGTACTTTGATTAGCTCTTAATTAGAAAAAGAATAAACCAGTTTGAATATAGATCAAAATAGCTAAAAAGACTTGAAAACAGGACTATATAAGCCCCCCTCTTTTTCGATATTTTGTATAAGCTCAATTCATATTAACAGCTCAGATTGCTTCTAAAGTTTGCCAGATAGAGGCGGAAAATTTGAGCTAGCAACTGCTAGTGATGATTTTTCAACGAAGAGCTGGCAAATTTTAGAAGTAAGCTGTGCTGTTAATTAGCGAGGTAATGAAGTATACCCCATCAAATATTCATCAACTGCATAAGCACACTGGCGACCTTCACGAATCGCCCAAACTACCAGCGATTGCCCACGGCGCATATCACCTGCGGCAAATACTTTTTTAATTGATGTTGTGTATGCTTTTTTCCCTTCTGTATCACTTTTCACATTACCCTGATTATCAAGCTCTACACCTAACTCTTCTATCATACCTTCGTGAACTGGATGAACAAAGCCCATTGCTAATGTTGCAATATCTGCTTTTAATTCAAATTCAGAACCAGCTACTTCACTCATTTGCCAGTTCCCCGTATCATCCTGAACCCATTCAACCTTAATACATTTTACTGCCTTAAGGTTACCGTTTTCATCACCTATAAATTCTTTTGTTGCGGTTGAGAACATTCGCTCACAGCCTTCTTCTTGTGAAGTAGATGTGCGCATTTTATTAGGCCAATAAGGCCATACCAGTGCCTTGTCTTCTTTTTCTGGGGGTTTAGGTAAGATTTCTAACTGCGTAATGCTTGCGGCACCATGACGCGTTGATGTACCGATACAATCCGAACCTGTATCACCACCACCAATAACAACAACATGCTTGCCTTTTGCAGAGATAACCTGATCTTCACCATGAATACCTTGCACCCATTTTGTATTCGCCTTTAAGAAGTCCATTGCAAAGTAGACACCATTTAGATCACGACCAGGGACTGGCAGATCACGAGGTTTTTCAGCGCCACCGGTAAGTGCTACTGCATCAAACTCCTCCAACAACTGTTTTGCGGGTATATCGACACCAATATGTGTATCAGTACGAAATTCAACACCTTCAGCATTCATTTGTTCCATACGGCGATCAAGTAACTTTTTATCCAGCTTAAAGTCAGGGATACCGAAACGCATTAAACCGCCAATTCTTTGTTCTTTCTCAAATAACACAACCTCATGACCAACACGTGCAAGTTGTTGCGCTGCTGACATACCTGCAGGACCAGAACCTACAACCGCTACTTTTTTGCCTGTTTTGTGTGGCGCAATTTCAGGTTTCACCCAACCATTTTCAAAACCTTTATCAACAATAGCGCACTCAATTGTTTTAATCGTAACTGAGTTATCATTAAGATTTAAAGTACATGACTCTTGGCAAGGAGCAGGACAGATGCGCCCTGTAATTTCAGGCAGATTATTGGTTGAATGCAATGTATCTAAGGCATCTTGCCACTCACCGTGATAGACCTGATCATTCCAATCAGGAATCATATTATTAACGGGGCAACCACCGCCGTTTATACCATCATGACAAAAGGGTATACCACAATCCATACAACGTGCACCTTGGATACTTAGCTCTTTTTCATCTAATGGCTCAATAAATTCATGAAAATGTACGATCCTTTCTTCAACGGAATCATAAACTCTATCATGACGAGGAAACTCTTTAAAACCTGTTACTTTACCCATTTTAATTTCCTCCTTATGCCGCAGCTTTCTTATTTTTAGCCGATTGTTTTTCAAGTGCATTACGGTAATCCATAGGCATGACTTTTATAAATTGTGGAAGATAAGTCGCCCAATCATCTAAAATCATCTGTCCTCGCTTTGAACCTGTATTAGCAACGTGCTTTTCGATGATCTGCTTCAAGCGAGTTTCATCAGCTTGCAGAAAATCATTCACATCGGGTGTACCAACATCCGCTTGTAAATTATTAAGCTCAACCATTTCGGTATTACAAAGATCTGTGAAGTTAGACTTTTCATCCAGCACATAAGCAAAACCGCCCGACATACCCGCCGCAAAGTTACGTCCTGTCTCACCTAAACATACAACTATCCCACCTGTCATATATTCACACCCGTGATCACCTAAACCTTCAACTACAGCTGTTGCACCTGAGTTTCTTACACAGAAACGCTCACCACCTACTCCATTAAAATAAGCTTCACCTGAGATTGCGCCATAAAGCACCGTGTTACCCACGATGATATTTTCATCCGCATTTTCGATCTTGCAGTTTGCAGGAGGGTGAATAATGATCTTACCACCAGACAAACCTTTGCCGACATAGTCGTTACCTTCACCTGATAATTTAAGCGTAATACCTTTTGCAGTCCAAGCACCAAATGATTGACCCGCTGTACCAGATACATTGATATTAATTGTGTCATCAGGAAGTCCTTTGTGACCATATTTCTCTGCGATACGACCAGACAACATGGTGCCAAAGGTGCGATTGTGGTTTTGAATATCAATATCAATATTCACACATTCTTCTTTATCTAATGCTGGCTGAGCCTGCCTGATTAGCTCATTATCCAATGCCTTATCAATACCATGGTCTTGACCCATCGTATGATGCTCATCTTCATGCGAATCAGCCTTTGGCTTGGTTAATAATGCGCTGTAATCTAGACCTTTTGCCTTCCAGTGTTCAATCGCAGCTTTCATACTTAATTTATTAGATTGACCAACCATTTCTGCAACAGTACGGAAGCCAAGCTTCGCCATCAATTCACGCATTTCTTCAGCCACAAAGAAAAAGTAATTAATAATGTGCTCTGGCTTACCGGTAAACTTTTTACGTAGTTCAGGATCTTGTGTAGCAACACCAACAGGACAAGTATTAAGATGACATTTACGCATCATTATGCAACCTTCTGCAATCAGAGGCGCTGTTGCAAAACCAAATTCATCTGCTCCTAGTAAGGCAGCAATTACTACATCACGACCGGTACGCAAACCACCATCAGCTTGCACACAAACACGACTACGTAACTTGTTCATTACCAATGTTTGATGTGTTTCTGCCAAACCAATCTCCCACGGAGAACCAGCATGACGTATTGACGTTAAGGGTGATGCCCCTGTTCCACCATCAAAGCCCGAAATAGTTAAATGATCAGCATGTGCTTTGGTTACACCTGCCGCAACCGTACCTACACCCACTTCAGAAACTAACTTAACCGAAATTCGTGATTTAGGATTTACATTTTTTAAATCATGAATCAGCTGAGCTAAATCTTCGATTGAGTAAATATCGTGATGGGGTGGCGGTGATATTAATCCCACGCCTGGTGTTGAGTGACGTACACGTCCTATTTGCTCATTTACCTTATGACCTGGTAATTGTCCACCTTCGCCCGGCTTCGCGCCTTGCGCCATTTTGATTTGAATATCGTCTGCATTAACCAAATATTCTGTAGTAACACCAAAACGACCCGATGCAACCTGCTTAATTGCAGAACGCTCAGGGTTCATACTACCATCTGGCAATGGATTAAAACGTGAAGCCTCTTCTCCACCTTCTCCTGTATTTGATTTTGCGCCGATGGCATTCATCGCTACTGCTAAGGTTGAGTGAGCCTCATAGGAGATACTTCCGAATGACATTGCACCTGTTGCAAAACGTTTCACAATCTCTTTAGCGGGTTCTACTTCATCAATAGAAATTGGATTTTGAGAAAATTCAAAATCCATCAAGCCTCGTAAAGTCAATAAGCCCTGTGTTTGCTCATTAATTGCTTGAGAGAATTCTGCAAAGCTTTTTGCATCATTGCCACGTACAGCATGTTGTAATGTTGAAATTGTTACAGGATTCCAAATATGTTTTTCACCACGTGCACGGTAAGCATAATCACCACCCACATCTAAGTGTTTGGCGTAAATTTGTTTATCACCAAAACCTCGCGTATGACAACGACGTGCTTCACGCGCTATTTGTGCTAAGCCGACACCTTCAATCGTTGTTGAAGTACCCGTGAAATATTCTTGAACAAATTCAGATGAAAGACCAACTGCATCGAATATCTGTGCGCCACAATATGACTGATAGGTACAAATACCCATCTTTGACATAACCTTTTTCAAGCCTTTTCCAATTGCTTTGATGTAGTTTTCATGAGCTGTTTCAATATCCAACTCAAGACCCGACTCGATATTGAAGTGCCTTAATTCACTATCAACTGTTTCTAATGCCAACCAAGGGTTAATCGCTTCTGCGCCATAGCCTGCCAAAGTTGCAAAATGATGAATTTCTAGTGCCGAGCCTGTCTCCACAACCAAACCTGTATCAATACGTAAGCCATGATTGATAAGGTGATGATGTACTGCAGAAGTTGCCAATAATGCGGGTATTGCTATGCGATCATCAGATACCTTGCGATCAGATAAAATTAAGATATTGTAGTTACCTTCAACCGCTTCTTTAGCGGCAATACGTAATGCTTCAATCGCACCTTCCATACCAGAACTACGCAAAGATGCATCATAGGTTATATCTAACGTTTTTGTTTTAAATGCCTCACCAGCATGACTATCAATATGACGAATATTGTAAATTTGTTCATTGGTTAATATTGGTTGTTTAATTTCAAGACGAACGTGGTTACCCTTATTTTCATGCCCCAATAAGTTAGGACGCGGACCAATCATCGTCACCAATGACATAACCAATTCTTCACGAATTGGATCAATCGGTGGATTTGTAACCTGAGCAAAGTTTTGCTTAAAGTAGTTTGAAATATGGCGTGCACGATGTGATAAAACAGCAACTGGGCTATCTGTACCCATTGAACCTGTTCCTTCCATGCCTGTTGTAACCATTGGGGCTAACAAAAACTTAATGTATTCTTGCGTGTACCCAAAGGCTTGCTGATTCTTTAAAAGTTCACTGGCTTCAAGATGCTCAACAACATTAGTATCACCAAAAACTTCACAGACTTTTATTTGATTTTCATTTAACCAATCGCTATATGGATGAGCATCAGCCAAATCTGACTTTAATTCTGCATCAGTAATGATTCGACCCTGCTCCATGTCAATCAGGAACATTTTACCTGGTTGTAGACGCCACTTTTTTACTATTTTTTCTTGTGGAATATCCAAAACACCCATTTCAGATGCCATTACAACCAAATCATCATCAGTGATCAGATAACGCGCAGGACGCAAGCCATTACGATCAAGCATCGCACCAATTTGACGACCATCACTAAAGGCGACTGCCGCAGGGCCATCCCATGGTTCCATCATACCCGCATTGTATTCATAATATGCTTTGCGTTTTTCATCCATCTGCTCGTTGCCATACCAAGCTTCTGGGATCAAAATTGTCATTGCTTCAGTGAGTGAATATCCACCTGCAACCATTAGCTCTAGCGCGTTATCCAAACAGGCCGTATCGGATTGTCCTTCTGGGATTACTGGCCAGATTTTCTGTAAATCATCGCCAAGAATTTCAGATTCCATCGAGCTTTGGCGCGCAGCCATCCAGTTCACATTGCCGCGATTGGTATTAATTTCACCATTATGCGCAATCATACGGAACGGATGCGCTAAATCCCACGTAGGGAAAGTATTAGTAGAAAAACGTTGATGCACCAACGCTAATGCAGACACAACACGTTCATCCTCTAAATCTCGGTAGTATTCACCCACCTGCTCTGCCAACAACATACCTTTGTAAACAATGGTACGTGATGACATTGAGCATATGTAAAAATCATCTGCTCCTGCTATTTCATCTTTTTTATTATTTACTTGAGCGGTAATAATTTTGTGAATAACAAATAATTTACGTTCAAATGCTTCTTGATCAAGTGTATTTTCACCACGACCTATAAACACCTGCTTTGTAACAGGTTCAGTAGGCTTAACACTTTCGCCTAAACCACTGTTATCAACAGGTACTTTTCTCCAGCCAAGAACAACTTGGCCTTCTTCTTCTATAATTTCTTCAAGCAGTTTTTGCATGTGTTTACGGTAGTAACCGTCTTGCGTGAAGAAACACATGCCCACGCCATAATCACCTTCCGCAGGTAAATCAAAGTCTGTTTCTTCTTGAAAGAAAGCATCAGGAATCTGCATTAACAAACCTGCACCATCACCTGCAAGTGGATCAGCCCCTACTGCACCTCGGTGTGTTACACGTTTTAATATTGTTAAACCTTGCTGAATAATGCTATGACTTTTCTCGCCTTTAATATGCGCAACAAAGCCAACACCACAGGAGTCATGCTCGTTAGCTGGATCATAAAGCCCTTGTTTTTCAGGTAAAGTATTAAATGGTGTATTAGGGGTATTTTGCATAAATATTCTCTAAAAAAACAATTCTAATTTTTGTAATGGAAAAGCACTTGTGGTCGTGCTCTAAACCCGCTACTGACAGCCTGAGATAATCCAAGCTTTTAAAATGGACTGGAAAGTATATCAGTTTTTATTAATAGTGTTATACCTCAAATAGACTATAAATTATCAATTATTTTGTCACCCCCCCTGTTTTTTGGGGTTTTGTATTTTTACTCTCAGCATTTAGAAAAGTTTTTGTAGTACAAATGCCTGATAAACACTTTGTTGAGACATTCGCCCGCTTACTCACCCCACTTTGAATAGGTATTCTAGGCTCATAAGTTAATATTACAGGGCAAACCTATGTTTCAAACACTGTTTAGAAGACCAAAATCAATATTGGTCATTTTTTTGTTTACACTCCTTTTCTCATCTCCTCAAATTTTTGCAGAGGGACAAAAAATAGATTTAAGTGCCTATAAGGGAAAAGTTGTAGTTGTAGATTTTTGGGCATCTTGGTGCATACCTTGTCGGAAATCATTTCCTTGGCTCAATAAAATGCAAACAACGCTAAAATCTAAAGGACTCATTATTATTGGTGTGAATGTTGATGAAAAGAGTAGTGATGCTAATAACTTTTTAGAAAAGTATTCTGCTAAATTCCCCATTATTTTTGATCCTCAAGGAAAGCATGCTGCGTTTTACAAAATCATTGGTATGCCCTCTTCTTTAATTTTTGATAGAGAAGGGAAACTTGTAGAACAACATGTTGGCTTTAAAGAAAGCCATATTAAAGACTACGAAAATACCATTAATAAAATACTCGCTAAATAATCAACAATCAGGACTAAGAAAAGTGAAAATGAAATTATTTTTAATATCTATAAGCCTACTTTTGGGCGCTTGTAGTAGCAATGTAAAACCATGGGAAAGAGGTAATTTAGCACGCGCAGAAATGACATTTGGTGCTGAGGGCTTAATTAGCACTATCAATGATCACGTCTACTTTTCTAAAGAAGCAACCAGTGGCGGAAGTTCATTCGCAGCTGGCGGATGTGGGTGCAATTGATGAAAAAGAATAATACCCTTGCATTGGCAGCAGCAAGCTTAATGAGCGCCACAAATATTTCAAGTGCTTCGGCGGCTGACTGGTCCAATGAATTAAATACCTTTATTTATAGTGAAAGCGATAATCGAGTATCAGACAAGAGTATAAAATACGCGGGTAAGGGCTCTTTTAATGATGGAGACACCCTACTGAATCTTAATTTAGGTGTAGATATACTGACAGGAGCATCTCCAACGGGCGCACTACCAACTGATGGGACAACAACTATTATCACTTCACCTTCAGGTGGCACACAAACAACTAACTCAAGTTCTACGCTCGTGAAAGCTCCATTTAACGATAAACGTTATTCATTTGATGTTGGGCTAGATCAGGCCATAAATGACACAGGAACACGAGCAAACGCTGGATTTTCTTATTCAAGAGAAAATGATTACAAACACTTAGGTTTATCCACAGGTTTATCAAAAGAAGTGAATAATAAAAATACGACACTATCGGTTGGTGTTGCATATTCATCAGATACTATAGAACCTATTGGCGGAGTACCTCTTCCATTATCCACTATTGGATCAACTAAAATTGCCACCTCAAAGTCCAAAAAATCTGTCGACATGATTTTTGGTGTAACCCAAATTTTATCAAAAAATACTATTGCTCAGATCAACTATGGTTTTGGCAGTCAATCAGGCTATTTAAATGATG
>Ga0256840_1002586_pt1 | contig 15781 bp, 14 predicted proteins | sample 355202metaG_FD_185969 | JGI IMG/M metagenome (GOLD analysis project Ga0256840, IMG submission 185969) | Hydrothermal vent microbial communities from Mid Atlantic Ridge, Atlantic Ocean - 355-202 | ecosystem: Environmental > Aquatic > Marine > Hydrothermal vents | place: Atlantic Ocean: Mid... | reverse complement strand
ATCTCTTCTTGTATCTCTATTCTTTGAACAGCATTTAAACTATCAAAGTGTTTGTTGTATTTTGCTATTTTTTCTTTTGAGTCTATAATAATATTTACTAAATTTATAAATGGTTCTTGTTCTTCTTGTGATATATCCTTTATAGGCCTAAATATATCTTTATTTCCTTTTTCTCCAACATACGGAGGATTTCCAACAACACAATCAAACCCACCATTAGCCATAATCTCAGGAAAGAGTTCATTCCAATCACTTGTGAGGCTATTTGCACTTTTTATATTGCCCATAAGATTTGATAAGGGTCTATCTCTTTTAGCAGTTTGTAGCCATAAAGAAAGTTTAGCAATACCTACACTTGCCCCATTTATATCTACACCAAAAAGATTGTTTTCTATGATTTGTTTATCTACATCGTGATGTTCAAAAAGCCCAGCATCTGCTTTTAAAAGTTCTTTTTGTATCCATTTGTGTTCTTCTAAAAGGTATCTGAAACTTGCAGTTAAAAATGCACCACTTCCACAAGCAGGATCAACTATCTTTAAATCTTCTAAAAATTCTCTATAAGTATGTAAAGTATCTCTTCTTTTTTCTTTAGATTTTTTCGTATCTTTCACTTCATCAAAAAGTTTTAAATCTTCTTTTTTATCATTACACAGTTTTGCTACAGTATTATTTATGATATATTCGGTTATAAACTTAGGGGTATAAAACACACCATCTTTTTTTCTAGTATCTACTATCTTGTGTTCTTGGAAAAGTGATTCTTTTATCTTCTCTAAATCATTTAAAGATTGTTCAAATATATGCCCCAAAACTTCCACATCAACATCATCACTAAAGTCATAAGCACTAAGATGAGATAAATCATCTTTGATTATATAGTCATCTATGATTAAGTTTTCTAATTGCTCATCAGGCTTAAATAAGTTACCATTGTATTTAGGAATATTTACTTTTTCATTTCCTACATCTATAAAATGAAAGTATTTTTTATAGTAACTATAAAGTGGAGTATCATCTCCCCACTCTTGCGAGCTTTCATATTGTTTTATAACTGTATCTATACTATTTGCAGGTATCAGTCCTCTATCTTCTGCAAAGAGTATAAACATAAATCTATCTAAAAGTTTATTTGCACACTCAAATATATTTTCTTTTGATAATTCTTTGTTGTTTTCAATAAGATTATTTAAGAGTTTTAATCTAAAACTACTATATTCTTTATAAACCTCTTTTGTTATCTCATCTTGTGACTTTGAAAGTTTTTTAAGTCTCGCTATTTCATTTGTTTCTAATGATGTTTGATTTAATAAAGCATAAAGAGCAATATAACTTTCACTTGATGTCATATCTAAAGAAAAACATACATCGCTACTATCACTATAAATATCTAATTGTTTAAAGTTTGAAACTATCACATATCTACAAGTTGGCTTTTCATTTTTATATCTAAAAGCTTGAGCTATTATGTCACGATTAGATATTTTTTTGTCACTTGATTTAAGTTCTATTATTACTATTGGATTATTGTTTTTATCATAAACTACAGCATCCGCTTTTTTCATATCTGTATCGTTTTTTACTTCTCTGATACAGTTAGTCCAATGTAGCATTTTTGATAAAAGTGTTATAAATTCAGCACCGTTTGCATCTTCTGCTATAAATTTATCTCTTGTGGTTAGTTTTATAATTTCATTAGAATCTGGAGTATTGAAAGATTTTATAAAGTTTTTAAGTAATGATTTTTGAAACATTTAGTAACCTCTAATTGTTTATTTAAACTATATCATAGTTTGCATTTTAGCATCATGAGCCAAAGGAAAGATATCGGTGACAATCTTAGCTTCAGAGGAACACAGGAGGTAGAGTTCTACACTCAAGCAGCTACTTTGAATTTTCTTATATCTACTTCAACACCATTTTCGACAATCTCACTTGCTTTTTTTAGTAATGATTTTGTTGTCTTTTGGTCAACATATTTTTCTCCGCAGTTATTACAAACTAAAGCAGGAACATCCTTAAAGACTACCGTAGATGAAGCTCTCTCAAGAGTAATAGTTGTCGTTCCACTTACTGTTTCTCCGTGTTTACAAATCATACATTTCATTTTTTTGTCCTCGTATTGATAGTTGTTTTCCCATTTTGTACTCTCTGGAATATATGTAGTAATGATGATAATTTGATCAGCATTTTCCGCGTAAACTATATGTATTGGTTTTTCTTTTACAAAGCCTAAAATTAAATAAGATGGATAAGGCTTATCATTATTATATTCTTCAATGATATTTCCATTTCTTATAATATTTTCAATAGTTTCTTCAGATATGTCTCTTTCAAACATTCTTTGGATAGCGTGAATTCGATAGATTATTTCCAACGCAAGACCTTTTATTTTACTATTTTGATTATATCATAAAACCTAAAAACAGTTTAGAGGTGCCCTTTATATTAAATTTTCCATCTTAGCATCATACTCTTCATTTATAGCATCTAGCTCACAAGACAACTCTTCAAATGCTTCAAACATATCTTCAACTTTCTTTTCCTCTTTGGCAACGATTTTAGAGAGCTCCATAAGTCTTGTGCTGTCTCCAGTGTTTGAAACCTCTATGAGTTCTTCGTGGTGTGATGCTAAGAGTTCCTCTGTCTGTATGATGCTAAGCTCTAGTTTTTCTATCTTTTTTTTGAGAGGGGAGGTGAGTGTATTTCGCTCTCTTACTAGCTCGGCTTTTAGTTTTTTGTTCTCTTTGGTGTTAGATTTAGGAGCAGTTTTTACACGCACCTCTTTTTCTTCATCTTCCCAGCCAACTTTAGTTAAAAACTCATCATATCCACCATCAAAATACTCAGCACCCTCTTTAGCAAAGATGATAAGTCTATCACATACTCGTCGTAAAAGCTCCTCGGAGTGCGTAACGATTATAACTCCACCTTGAAACTTTTTGATGGCGATGCTAAGCGCTTCAATGGAATCCATGTCAAGGTGGTTTGTAGGCTCATCGAGAAAGAGTATGTTGACTTCACGAGCTAAAATCTGCCCTAGCATCACACGAGATTTTTCACCCCCTGAAAGTAAAGAGATTTTTTTCTTAGCATCATCACCGCTAAACATCATCCCTCCACAGATACTACGAACTTGTGCCTCACTTAGCTTAGGATTACCGACATATATCTCATCCATCACACTATTTTTATCTGAGAGGTGGGCTATGTTTGTCTGCCCAAAGTGTGCAAAGGATGCACTTGTATGGTAGTTGACTTCACCAGTGAGTTGCTTTAGCTCTTTTGCGATAGTATTTAAAAGAGTTGATTTACCCTTACCATTTTTACCGATGATACCAAGACACTCTCCCTTTTGCAAGGTGAAAGATATATCTTTAAAGAGTATATTATCAGGTGTATAGCCAAAGCTTAACTCTTTGACATCGAGTAAAACTTTCGCAGGGGTGTCTTTGAAGTTGAAGTTAAACTCAAGGCTGTTGTCAAAGCCTAAGTCTTCAAGTAAGTCCATTTTTTCTAGCTGTTTTACTTTTGACTGTGCAAGTGAAGCTGTTGAGGCTCGTGCTTTGTTTTTGGCGATGAACTCCTCTAGTTCTTTAACTTTTTTGTCTTGGGACACTTTTTGTTTTGCGTGGAGTTCATCATTGGCTTTGAGTTGGGCATAAAACTTATGAGTATTACCCTGTATGAGCTCTATTTTTTTACGAACAAGTCCCATAGTGTGTGTAGTGACTGAGTCCATAAACTCTCTGTTGTGCGTGATGAGGATAACCTCCCCCTCAAAAGCTCTCAAAAATGACTTCAGCCAACGAAGAGAGACGATGTCAAGGTAGTTGGTTGGTTCATCCAGTAAGAGTAGATTTGGTTCAGTTACAAGTAATTTTGCTAGATTTATGCGTATCTGGTACCCACCAGAAAAAGATAGCGGGTCAGCATCTAAGTCTTTTGCACTAAACCCAAGACCAAACAAAATCTTCTCAACCCTATAAACATCAAACTTCATCTCATCACTTAGCGCTAAGGCTGACTCTTCTCGCAAAGTTTTTTCACTAAAGGTAAGATGCTGTTTGAGTGTACCTATCTTGTAGTTTTTAGGGATGATAACTTCACCACTATCAGCACTTTCTTCGCCTAAAATAAGCTTAAAAAGAGTTGACTTACCACTCCCATTACGCCCCACTAAACCTACACGGTTTCCACTATTGAGTTTGAAGCTTAGGCTGGAGAAAAGTTCCCTTGAAGCATAGTTTTTTGTTATATTCGTTAGTTGTATCATGATGCTCTTTTGCTTGTTTAATAAATAACAGTATTATATCAAGAGATGAGTCACTAGGAGATTAATGTGGAAGAGTTACTGCAATATATAGCGGACAATAGTGTTCGTAATACTCAAGAGATTCAAAAGGGTGTTGCAAATATGATTTGTCATAATGATAGCCCAATCCCTTTAAGTGAGTCAGACTTATTAAGTGCTCTTAAGCTTGATGGTGAATTTTTGGTTCTGAAGTTGGCGTATAGTGATTTTGAAGATGAGATGAAATCACATCTCATAAAGTACAAAATATCTCAAGCCTTGAGTGTTGTTATCTCTTATGAAGATGATGGTGAGTCGTACAACGATATACGAGAGTTTGTAGAGTATGTCTATGAAAACTCTGACGATAAGCAAAATTCAACTTTTGGTATAAAAAATGTTGAAAAACTGAGTGAATTTCCAGTAACTATACTCTTTAGTGGCATACTCCCCATCAATCAACTTCGCATGAGTATTGGCAAAAAAGTAGAGGAACTTATACACTCAGATGATGCGTACTTTATCCCAAGGTTTCAAGCTTTTAGAGACAAGCTTTCAAGAGAAGTTGGGGTTCCAATCCTTCCCGTCTTACCAATGTATGATGAGTATCTGGAGGATTATCAAATCCGTTTAGTAGATATGACTGATGGGAGAGTTATCAGTGACTTTGAAGTTGCAAAAGAATTTAGTAAAAAGACTATTGAAGCATATCTTTTGAAGTTATTTTATATATATAAAGTTTTACTGGAAGAAAAAAATGAATCCTAAAACAGTATCGCTAGTTCTTGGAAGTGGTGGAGCACGTGGGTTAGCACATATCGGTGTTATACATTGGCTTGAGGAAAATGGTTATAGCATTAAGTCTATCTCTGGGTGCTCTATAGGTGCCCTCATAGGGGGTGTATATGCTGCTGGGAAACTTGATGAGTTTGAAGAGTGGGTGAGGGGTATTAGCAAGGTAGATATTGTGACCCTTCTTGACCTCTCTTGGCAAAAAAGTGGCTTGATAAAAGGTGATAAAATAATTAATACGCTTACTGAAATAGTGGGTGATGTACGTATAGAAGATTTAGAGATAAAATATACAGCGGTTGCTTCGGATATACTTCATGAAAAGGAGGTTTGGATTAACAATGGAAGACTTTTTGATGCTATTCGTGCCTCTATCTCTTTACCTCTTTTTTTTACGCCGTTCCATTATAGAGGCGTTGACCTTATAGATGGAGGCGTTTTAAATCCTGTCCCCATTGCTCCTGTATTTAGTGACGATACAGAGATGACTGTCGCCGTAAACCTTGGTGGGGCAATGGAGATACACGAGAAGCCAAATGAGGTATCATCTTTGAGTAAGAAATTTAATGAATTTGTTAAAAATATTAAAAGTGCTTCAAGTTTAGGGGCATACGATATTGCAAATCAAGCTTTTGATGCGATGCAAAGTAGCATCGCACGACAAAAACTGGCAGCCTATCCAGCAGATTGTGTCATCGAAATAGCCCGTAATGCTTGTGGTACTTTAGAGTTCAATCGTGCTGAGGAGATGATAGACTTAGGTCATCAAAAGGCTGAAGAATTTTTTTTGTTATAATGCCATTAACTTGAGAAAGAATAAAGCAATAGTACTCCAAGGAAAAAATTGAAAAAAAGTTTATTTTATATACTAATACTTTTAAATTCACTGTCTCTTTTAGCACAAGATGATGCTAACAATACGCGCGAAACTATATACAGAGGTATGCCAACGCTCTCTTCAAACCCAACTTCTGGTACAGGGGTAGGTGCTACAGGTGTGATGATATACTATGCAGATGAGGATTCTTCACCCTCTCAAGCTTTAGTTCTGGCACAATATACAAATACCGATAGTTATAGTGTTTTTGCTGTCAATAAAATGTTTTTTTCGCATGACAAATGGCAGTCAAATACTTTTGGAGGGATTTTGTATAATAATTCTAATTATGCGATTCCTGGAGAATTTTTCCCAGTTCTTCCTCCCTCAATTAACCCAGATGATGGGATAGCTTACAATGTAACTATCTATGTCTTGATACAACAATTTTTATATTCTTTGGAAAAAAACTTCTATATTGGTGGGCAGTTCTATTATGTAGATCAACAGTTTTATGCGAATAATGTAGCAGGACAAATATTTTTAAATGAAAAAGGTATAGAAAACTCAAAACGAGCAGGATATGGTGTAACATTCCAATATGACAGCAGAAGAGTATCAGAAAAATTTTATGCTTATGATTCTAGTTTTATAGATTTGACAGTGAGCCAATTTCCAGAGTTTTTGGGTATAGACCAAGCTTATGCAAATGCTATATTAAATGCAAGAAAGTATATTCGTGGCTTCAAGTCTGATGATGTGTTTGCAATGCAGCTATATGGACAGTACTCTAGTGAAAAAACTCCAGATGGTGCATTAGCTGGACTAGGTGCAAGAAATGTATTGAGAGGTTTTGCTATAGGTCAATATAAAACACGAAATATGTTAGCAGCACAAGGTGAATATAGATACCGTATAACAAGCACAAGCTTTCGTTTAGCAGCATTTGGTGGCTATGCTAACATGAGTGGTGGTTCATATGGTAATGGTGCTGGCAATGATAGAGAAGAAGATAATGGAGACTACTATAGTGGTGGGCTTGGTGTTCACTACATATTACAAAAAAAGCAAAACCTTGATTATCGTGTAAATGTAGCGTATACAAACAAAAAAGAAACATCTATATATGCAAGTATAAACCAAGCATTTTAATCTGTTTTTTAAAAACTTGACACTAAATCGACACTATCGTGTGTTATAATATGACATATAAATTGATATAAGGAGAAGGTTATGCAAGTATCAGCAAACACAAACAACTATCAGCAATTAAATACTTTTCAACAAGTAAATAAAATACAGCCTGAGCAACCTGTAGCTCCAGAAAAACCAACAACTGAGTACTCTGCAAATGATGTCTATAAAGCGAGTAATGGTAATGCTATAGCAGACAAAGAGGGAAATCTTAGTTTAACACCTCAAGGTGAGCTCAATGTTGCAAATGCACAGCAAGCAAAAGCTGATGCCGCAGCAACTGAGACACAAGCAAAAAAAGATGATGTTAGAGGAAATGTAGTTGACTATGCAGCGTATCAGTCTAAAAAATCACAAGTTGAGATTTATCTCTCTGTGGCAACTGACTCAAAGGTAGAGATAGGTAGTAGTGATGCTGCAACAGTGAGTGTCCTAGAATCTCTTCGTCAAACACAAAAAGAAAACAACATTGTTCAAGCTTACGCACAGTACCAAGAAAATCAGAAAAACGCTAATCCAGTTCTTTATTAAGAGCTAGTTATTTTTTCCATAGTTACGGTAAAGATACTCTGTCACTGTAACTTCATCCTCTTTCGTGATGGGTGCTTTAAAAGTATCTCGCATTCTAAGTACTATTTTGTTCCAGTACTCTTTTGTTTGATTTCCTTGGTTTAATATATAACCAAGAGAGTGGCACCATTGGCAGTTTCTTTGCATTGCTGGGAAGCCACGGTCAACTTTTATCCCAAATGCGATACTAGGCATCTTTACATCTCGTCTGTAATCAGCCTCTAGTCCTGTTAGCATCATGAGCAAGATTAATGTTATTAGTTTCATCATTAGCCTCCTTAAAGCACTTTGATAGTTACACTATCGATACCATTGTATTTATACCCGCCACGGTTCCATTTTATGCTTGAGGCAAAAGGTTGTTCTTTACCTTTGTTGTTGATAGCTTTTGCCATGATGGTGATTTTGCCTTTTTTGTTTGTAGGGACACTGAAATTAAAAACTCTAAAAGCGTACTTGGAGAGTTCTTCGCCTAGACTTGCTTTATGCCAACTCTTAGCATCATCAGTAGATATAAGTACCTCTTTTATACCAGCTCCTTCATCGAAGGCTACCCCTTGACATACTATTTTTGAGCCTTTTTTAAACTGTGTGTTTGGCAAAGGGAAACCTATGTAGGATTTTACATCCATTGTCTCTAGTGGTTTTGTTTTTTTTGCTAAGTTATTAGGCTCTTCACATTCACACTCATTATCAGCTATCCTATATGCTTCATCCATATAAAACATTTTTTTATAGTTTTTTGAGACAGTAATATTGCTTAGCATCTTCACCCATGAGTCTGAAAAAGTACCAGGTATGACAAGCCTTACAGGGTAGCCATTAAGATATGGTAAATCTTTTCCGTTCATCTCATAGGCGATGATGACATCATCCTCAATCTTATCTATGGCTAGCTCTCGTGCATAGCGAGGCATCTTGTCCATGATGGGTTTGTCATCACCATTAAGTCCTAACCATTGTGCACCATCTTTTGGTTTGGCACTTTTGAGGATATCTTTGAGTCGTACACCCTTCCAAGAGGCACACCCCATGGCACCGCTTCCCCACTGTATCCCTACAGTACTAGGGGAAAATGCTGAACGAGAGTTCCCGCCACATTGGAGTACTGCGGTTATCTCTATTGACTCGTAGTTATTTTTTAAGTCATCTAAAGAGAGTAAAAGTGGGTTTTTTACATCTCCATTCACGTTGATCCTGTAAGTGCTTATATACTTGTGCGTAGGGATGCTAGGCATATGCCAGCGTACAAAAAACTCATCATTTGGAGTGATGGCAGTTGTAAAACCACTTCGTGGAGTCTCTAAAAGTGGTGGTCTGTTTGAATAAGTGATGAGTGGCTTTTTTTCAGGAAATGCAATCTTTGAGATACTCTGGTTATCTTTTGGTCTGCTTATGGTGTAGGCTTGGAGTGAAGATGCTAAGAGTGATGCACTCGCAACAACGGATAGTTTTAAAAAGTCTCTTCTTTGCATGGATGTCCTAAGTTATGTTTTATTACTGAGACTCCCAATCAAGTTGAGAGTGACGTATTGAAGTGTATTATACTAAAGAAAGGCTGATTTTACCTTTGTCTTTATCGATCGAAATTACTTCCATCTGTGGCAAGTATTGGTTTAGTGATAAAATCTCCAGAGGATGAGTTATCCTTTTTTGACTCATTTTTGAGATGTGTATCATCCCATCATTTTTAAGTCCAATGTCGACAAATGCCCCAAAATCAGCTATGTTACGAATTATCCCTGAAACAAAAGAACCCTCTTTTAGCATAGATATATCGGTGAGTGTATTTTTAAAAGGGATGGCTGGGAGTTCATCTCTTGGATCAAACCCTGGTTTGAGTAACTCTTTTATGATGTCACGAAGGGTGTCTACGCCAACACCAAGCTCTTTAGCTTTAGAGGCAACATCAATATTTGCTAGATTGTTCCTATCGAGTTTTTTTGCTATATCATAACTCTCAGGATGTATGCCAGAGTTGTCAAAGATGCTTTTACCATCTTTTATACGGATAAATCCTGCCGCTTGCTCATAAGCTTTTTTTCCTAAACCTTTGACCTCTAAAAGCTGACTTTTTGTAGTGAAACTACCCTTAGCATCACGATGGGCGATGATGTTTTGTGCTATCTTCATCCCGATGCCAGCTACATGACTTAAAAGTGAGGCAGAGGCAGAGTTTATCTCTACACCTACACGGTTTACTAAGTCCTCGGTGACATCGTCAAGCTTTTTACTTAAGAGTTTTTGGTCAACATCATGTTGGTACTGACCGATGCCGAGTGATTTTGGATCAATTTTTACTAGTGTAGCCATGGGGTCACGCAGTCGTCCAGCGATGGAGATAGCCCCTCGTATAGTGACATCAAGGTCTGGGTATTCTTCTTGGGCAATTTTTGAAGCGGAGTAAACTGAAGCTCCAGCTTCTGAAACTACGCTATAGCGAAGATTTGCATTTTCTTCTTCATTTAAGCGGGCAAAAAACTCCTGTGTCTCACGAGAGCCTGTGCCGTTTCCTATGGCTACACCTTGTATATTGTATTTTTTATGAAGCGCTAATACTTTCTTTTTACTGTTTTGGTAGTCATTTTTTGGCTGTGTTGGATAGATGACTGCAGATTCAAGGAAGGTCCCATTTTCATCTATGATGGCAAGCTTACAGCCACTCACAAAGGCTGGGTCAACGCCAAGCAAAACCATAGGGCTAACGGGAGGGGTCATAAGAAGTTGGCTCAGATTTTTGCCAAATACTGTGATGGCAGATTTATCGGCCTTTTCTTTTAACTCTGTGTGAACTTCACGCTCTAGAGATGGAAGCAAAAGTCTTTTAAGTCCATCTTTGTATGCGTCAAAGAGTAGGCTTGCAGAACTTGATGCATGGCGAGGAATTTTATACTGCTTGATATTTTCTTCTATGCGTTTCATATCTATGGAGATTTTTACGCTTAATTCTTTTTCTTTGACTCCACGCATAATGGCAAGGTAGCGATGCGAAGGGATATAGGCTACTTTTTCGCTCTTAGCATTCTTGTCTCCAAAGTTTTTAAATACACCCTTAGCATCATGTTTTTTAGTGCGTTTAACTTCAAAGGAGCCATGACGAAGCATAGTATTTCTTATAGCTTCTCTCTCTCGAGGGAGGTCAGCGTAGCGTTCAGCCAAGATATCTTGAGCCCCTTTTATAGCATCATCTGTCGAAGTAATCTTGTTTTTTACAAATTTTTTAGCTTCTTGGGTGAACTCTTTGAGAGTAAGTTTTGCGGTTTGTAAAGTGTTTGCTAGTGGTGTTAAACCATTTGCCTGTGCTACAGTGGAGCGAGTGCTTTTTTTCTCTTTGTATGGTCTATAGATATCTTCTAAAGTTCGTAAGTCCTTAGCATCATCTATACTTTTTTTAAGTGCATCACTCAACGTAGATCTCTCAGCGATAAGACGAAGTATCTCCTCTTTTCGCTCTAGGAGTTTTTTTGAACTGAGGTAGATGTTCTCAAAGTCACGAAGTACTTGATCGTTCGCTCCTCCAGTCATCTCTTTTCTATAACGAGCGATAAAGGGTATGGTTGCACCCTCATCTAAAAGTTTTAATATATTTTTTATATCTTGACATTTAAGTTGCGTTTTTTGAGTGAGTAGGCTTATTAGGTTTTGCATAAAGAGGATTAATCCTCTTTCTTGTTAAGACCCTTGATAGTTACAGAGCGTCCTGTTTTTTTTGGAATCTTGTACTCTTTTTTCTCTTTTGGAGTCCCATCAAAGCTATGGTTTCTCTCACCTGATTTTCCTGAGAACTTGGACTTGCCGTTTTCGTCTTTTCCTAGCCATTTGTTTGGTTCTTTTTTCTTTTTTTCCCATTGTGTAGCTTTTGCTTTGTCCTCTTTGGATGGCTCTTTTTTCTTAAAAACTGGCGTTTCGTCTTTGAGGTTTTTCTCTCTTTTACGCTCTTTGATTGCTTCTCTTTCTTGTGATGTTTTGAGTTGAGTTACATCTGAAAACTCTGCAAGCACCTCTTGTTTTATCGCACGACCTAAGAGTGTTTCAATAGTGTAAAGTAGTTTTTCTTGCTCTTTTGAGACCAGGAGATAAGCAGTATCTGAAGTATGAGAGAGTCGTGAGTTATAGACTATGGATTTTTCAGGCAGATCAAAACTGATGAGAAGTTCAGCGGTAAGCTCTTTGTCTTTGTAGAGAGTTCTATCATCAAGTACTTTCACATTAGTTGTAGTGTTAAAAGCTTCGTTTATTTGTAACTCCTCTTCACTACTTACTATGATGATAGACTTTTGTGCATTGTCATGAACAAGTTTTTGAAGTAAGTCTAGTTTTTTTTCAGGAGTAACGGGATAAGCACGATGTTTTTGATGTTTAATAGAGATGTTTGACATGAGAGAGAACCTTGAATATATGAAGATAGATTATTGGTGTAATTATACCCTAAACTTTATTATACATTCTCGATGATTTTGAAAAGAGAATCATCTCTAAGTCATATGCTAAATTAAGAAAGATGGGGTTGAGTTTTGTTGCTTCTATATAGATACTTATTCCTCTTTCAAATTTTTGCGTTAGTTTGAAAAAGATTGCCTTGGCGTGCTCATATTTTTGTGTATCTATGACTATTTTATAGCCATCTTTGTAGGTGAAAGAGACACCGTAAGAGGGGAGAATCTCCTCTGTTTCAAGAGATATATAAGTGGTTTTTTCATTATGTACTAAGCATTGCAAGAAGGGGTTGGTCTTGTTTGTGGAAGTGGACTCTTGGTAGTTTTTAAAAGTAAGGTTTGTGTGATAAAGAGAATCTTTTTTCGTTATATATAGAAAAGTATCTACATCAAAGTAAGACCTAAAGCCGGCTTTTTCATAAAAGCTTTTATATAGGGCGTCACTATCGAGGGCTATCTGTCTGTTTTGTAAATGCTCTAGTGCAAATTCTAAAAGTAAAGTACCATAGCCTCGTTTTTGAAACTCAGGCAAAATGAGAAAATTACTAATAAAGGCAAACTCATCACTGTGTCTTAGTGCAACTATGAATCCTACAAGGTCATCATCTTTGTGTGCTATAAAAAAATCATCTGAATGTGTAGTATATTGACATCTAAGATGTAACTCTTCAACATCCAGCTTAGCATCATACGCATGTTTAAATAGTAGGTTTAATTCTTCTTTTTTAAGAGCTCTGATGCTAAGCATAGTTTTACTTTGTAAGTGACTTTAGGTTTTTTACACTCATGAGTTTAAGGTTTTCACCTTTTGAATTTTTGAGTTCATTTGAGAAACCATTTTTTGAAAATAGTACAAATATATCTGCATCTATCTTTGCTTTTTCACATTTTTCTTTCAGTTGGCTCAGTGCACTTTTTTTGACTTTAGCATTTGAGTATTTGACAGCGCAGGCTATAGTTTTTCCAGATTTTGTTTTTGCCATGATATCTATGTTGAGATCTTTTTCCCAGTACTCGTTGACATCACTTAAAAAGTCATCTTCAAACTTTTGTTTGAGCATCTCTTTGCTTAGTTCTAAGTAGATGAGTTGAACGAAATTATCAAAATGTTTCTCAAATCTCTCTTTACTTTCGTCATAGTTCCCCTCTTTTATCCCTTTGAAAAATGGGGAGACAAAACCAAACCAAAAACGCACAACTGGATTTTTAAAGTAGAGTTTATTTGACAAGTTCTCGTTGTCTTCTTTTGCGTTATGTTTAGAGTGTTTTGGGCGGAGGTTGTAGATGATACCAGCTTCTAAAAGGTCATCTACAACTTTTTCACCATCAAAAACAGATACTCTAGCACGCTTAAACACAGCATGTTCACGACCATCACTTAGGGCTATGGCTGAGAGTATGGCTTGGTTTTGAGCGTTGGACTCATAAAGGTTACACATAGCTTTATGTACAAGACCGTATTTATCTAAAAGCTTTGTTTTTACCACTTCAAAGAGTGGTTGCGTGATGTTTATCTGCTCATCAAGTCCACCAAAGATGGCGAAAAATTCTAAACCTTTTTGGAAGTCTGTAACCTTGTTTCTGTGACAAAAGTGTTGAAATTGTTTGAGTAATGATATGTCAGTGAGTAAAATGATAAAACCTTTCTTAAATAATACTCTAATTATACCTAAAAGATAACTTAAAAGAGCTACCTTTGCCTAGAGTTGAATCGACATCTATGTTTATGTGGTACTCATCGCAGATTTGTTTAACGATGCTAAGACCAACTCCAAAACCACCAGCAAGGTTTGACTCACGCTTATAGAGTTTAAATATATCGTTGAGTTTATCTTTTTGAATCCCCACCCCCTGGTCTGTGATGCTAAAGAACTCTTCGTTTAAAACAATGGTTATTGTTGTGTTGGGCAATGAGTACTTTATGGCATTGGATAGGAGGTTAGAAAAAAGCAACTCGGCTCTTAGTGGTATGATGCTAAACTCTTTGTCTTGGAGTGAACTCACTATAGTTATCTGCTTTGCATCAGTGAGTTCTTTGTGATACTCTATGGAGTTTTCAACGAGAATTTTTAAGTTTATGGTTTGATTCTTTTGAGTTTTTTGTTTAAAGTTTAAAAAGGTGAGAGACTTATAGATGCTTTCTAGTTGTTTGGTGCTTATAGATATGTTTCTAAGGATGTTTTTGTCATATACTGCTTTTTGGATACCTCTTGAAGCACTCATCTTTAAAGCGGTTATAGGGGTGTTGAGTTCGTGAGTTACATCTTGTATGAAGGATTCTATCTGCTGTATTCGTGTGCGTATAGGTTGCATAAAAAGTTTTGAAAGCGCAATAGATATGATAAACATAAGCATAAAGCTACTTCCTAAGGCTAAGAAAACTTCTTTTTTAAGTGCAGCTAGTTTTGTAAAGTATATCTTTGACTTGACTACTACATACTCTATGCTTAGATGCTCTTGAGGAGAGGAAGATACTAAGACCGTATAGCCATCTTTTTGAGTATAACCAGCTTCATATCCCTTAGCATCATCAGTGGAGATTAGGGAGTACTCGAACCACTCTTCATTTGGTAGTTCAAGTGTTGTGCCTTTCATCTGTGCAGAGATAATCTGTGCGGAGATTTTATCGGCTATGTGAGTAAGCTTGTAGTATGTTTCATTTTCTATGGTCTTTTTTTGTGCATCAAAATACCAGTACCCTGAAAACAAAACAAAAAAAAGCGAAGAGAGAAGATAAAGCCCAACAAAGGAATAAAAGGATTTTTTTTCTAAGTCATTCATGAGTTGCTTACCAGTTTGTAGCCTTCACCTCGAATGTTGATGATGCGTTCTTTGCCTAGGTATTTTCTAAGGTTTTTGATGATGGTTCGCACAGCATCATCACTTGGCGTCTCATCAAACTCCCATAGATTTTGCAAAAGCTCATCTGAAGAGATGACGCGTTGTCTGTTTTTGTAAAGATAGTGCAAACACTCACTCTCTTTGTGCGTGAGCGTAAAGCGTTCTTCTTTGTTTGTGATAGTATGGAGTTTTGTATCAAGGTGTATCTCATCTGTGAGGCTTATCTTGTTATCAAGGCCAAAATATCTTTTAATGTTGTCAATGCGTTGAGATAACTCCTCCAAATCAAAAGGTTTTTTGATGAAGTCATTTGCCCCCGCTTCAAAAGCAGACTTGAGGTACTTAGTGTCTTGAAATGCAGTGATAAAGATAGCAGGGGTCTCATCACTAAACTCTCGTAACTCTTTAAGTAAAGTTATCCCATCACCATCAGGAACATTAATGTCAAATATATACAAATCAAACTTGTTTTGTTCGCTGATGCTAAGAGCCTCTTTCATACTGTAAGTGTGTACAACATCATAGCTCTCTTGCAAAAAATCAGTGAGTATGTTAGCTAAAGCCGTGTCATCTTCAAGGAGTAGTATTTTCATAAGAGTATTGTAGCACTCTTAAATAGAAAATCAAACAATCGCTTAAGCGACATTGTGTGTGTTATGTAAGATAAAGCACTATTATCCATCATTTATGATAGTTAATTCTCCACAGAACAGACTTAATTAAAAAAACGGGTGCATAAAACATTCACTAAACTTCGTTATAGTAGGAGTAAACAAAGGATTTTTTACAAATGACCGTAAAAAAGCTTTAAATTATGTCCATATTGCAAATCAAGTT
>Ga0256840_1002585_pt1 | contig 15788 bp, 14 predicted proteins | sample 355202metaG_FD_185969 | JGI IMG/M metagenome (GOLD analysis project Ga0256840, IMG submission 185969) | Hydrothermal vent microbial communities from Mid Atlantic Ridge, Atlantic Ocean - 355-202 | ecosystem: Environmental > Aquatic > Marine > Hydrothermal vents | place: Atlantic Ocean: Mid... | reverse complement strand
ATCACTCATGGCTACCCCTTTTGATGAAAGTCAAATATGAGTAGCATCTGAAAGACTTGGACTAAAGTCCATAGTTTTTACTAGCGTGATGGAACAATAAAATGGCTAAACCGTCATATTTAGCTGGTCAACGCATTATAGGTCTGTTCAGTCGGTAACATTAGTCCAAAACAGGTTCCTTCTCCAGACAGCTCCTCTAGAAAAATATCCCCTTTCATCCGATCGACAACAACTTTGACCAGCGCCAGACCGATTCCAACACCATGGGGTTTTTCCGTATCGATATCCCCGAGCTGGGTATAGGAATCAAAAATTGTCTCATGGGCTCTTGGTGGGACAGCCTGCCCCTGATTAAAAACTTGCAGATAAATATAATCCAGGCCATCAAAAACTTTGACTGTTGCAGTGATCCGAACCAGTCCTCCCTCTCGATTAAACTTGACGGCATTATCGATCAGTGAGTTTAAAGCCATCCCGAATTTTTCCTGATCACCGTAGATCTCCGGCAAATCATCCTGAAGATCAATTTCAGTCACCAAATTCCGTTCGGACATCTGCGAGCTGTAGTATTGAAATGCATCAGCAATCGACCAGGGAACGCCAAAGGATTTCCACCGCCAGACCTCACGTTCAGATTCGATGGAAAACAACCTCAGCATACCAGTGATCAACTTTTCCAGACGCTTACCTTCACCATGAACATCAATTAAATTTTCTTTGATTTCTTCTGCTGATAGTTTTTCAAAAAAGGAGAGAGTTAAATCAACAAACCCCATAATAGAGGTTAACGGGGTTTTCAGTTCATGGGAAAGGTTACAGACCAACCGCGTGCGAGCCCTGTTGACTCTGACCAAATCTTCATTTGTATGTTCAAGAATCAGGGCTTGCTGACGAAAATTATTGATCAGTTTAAAGTTTTCCATCGCCAGTGAAACCTGATTTGCAATTGCCACCAATAGGTTCTGATCTTCCAGATCAAAAGGGAATCCAGAGATCTTATTGTTGACATTGATAACCCCAACCATCTCATCACGAACATAGATCGGCACCGAAAGCAAAGACTGGTTTTTATAGCGCAGTCCACCTTCGAGACTTTTAAAACGACTATCCTGGTCAATATTCGAAACTAGAACTGGCTCTCCCGTTGCTAAAACATGACCGGAAATCCCCTCTCCAGCAGCAACACGAACAGATCGGGCAATATTTTTGGATAACCCATGAGCAGAAGCAATATGGAGAAGACCGTCCTCTTTAAGCAACATCAGGGACGCAACCTCAACCCCTGTAGAATGGACTATCGAATCAAGTATCTGGTCGAACAAGTCCTGTAAATCATTTCCAGCATTGGCGGTTTCTCCCACTTTTTTGAGCAGGATAAGATCTGCCATCCGCCGCTGAGCCTCAAGACGAACCTGATTCTGATGGATTGCATGGAAGTAGGTACTGATCCCCAGCTTGGCAGCTTGGAGAACCTCCTCTTGAGAAAAGGGTTTAACCAGATAGTCGAGAGCTCGCTCCCGCAATACCTGGCGTGCAACATTGAAATCTTGTTGCCCGGAAATCATAATGACTTGAATCTCCGGGGTGTGCTGTTTAATCATTTGCAGCACATTAACCCCATTAATATCGGGCAGAGAAACATCACAAAAAACCACCGCAATATTTTCCTGATCAAGGGTTTTGGTGATGCCAAGGCCAGACCCGGAACGCAACACCGGATAATCGAGACATTCCAACATGTCTTCCATAAGATCCAGAATGAGCGGCGCATCATCAATCAGCAAAATTGCCGGATTTGATTGTTGTTGTTCTGTCATCAGATTATCTCAACCCTATTTTCCACAACATTTCTTATATTTTTTTCCACTTCCACAAGGACAAGGGTCATTCCGCCCGACTTTATCTTCATCCCGAATTGTTGGCTTCTTCGTTTGCTTCTCTCCATCAATCCGGTTCAACGATATTTTCTGTTTGCGCTGCCGCGCTTCCAGCTGTTCTATATCTTCCTCACGCGCTAACTGGATACGGAAAATTTTCTGCAGAACTTCCTCCCTTACCCGCCCCATCATCTCCATAAATAAGCTATAAGCTTCGCGTTTATACTCTTCTTTGGGGTTTTTCTGTCCATAGCCACGCAGACCGATCCCTTCCTTCAAATGGTCAACTGAAAGAAGGTGATCTTTCCACTGCGAATCGATTGTCTGCAACAGTAATATCCGCATCAAATGTTCCATGACCGGCGAGGTGAAATCCTCCTCCTTCTCTGCCAAGCGATCATTTGCCTGCTTCTTCAACAAGGCTTCCAACTCTTCATATTTCACACTGGAGAGATCCAGCGAGCTTAAATCAGGAGGGAAATTAAACTGATGCAAAAAATCAGCAGCTAACCGATCCAGATCCCAGTGGGTTGATGAATTTTTATCCGGGCAGAACGTCCCGATCATATCTTCAATGGTATCAGCAATAATCCCCTGAAAAGTATCCTGCAGTCTTTCCCCACCTAAAACTTCGCGGCGTTGGGTATAAATAACATCGCGTTGCCGGTTCATAACATCGTCATACTCGATGAGATGTTTACGGATATCGAAGTTATGTGCCTCAACCTTCTTCTGCGCATTTTCGATAGCCTTGCTGATCATTCCATGTTCGATCGGTTCACCTTCTGGAATTTTTAACTTATCCATCACAAAGGCAACCCGCTGCGAACCAAAAATACGCAATAGATCATCTTCAAGACTGAGATAAAAATGACTTTTCCCCGGATCACCCTGCCGACCGGAACGCCCACGCAACTGGTTATCAATACGCCGCGATTCATGTCGTTCCGTCCCTAGAATATAGAGACCACCGGCATCAAGAACATCCTGTCGTTCTGTCTTACAACGTTCCTCATAAGCAGGGAAAAGCTCATTAAAACGAGCCTCGGGATCCTCCGCATTGGCAGCCTCTGCCCGCGCCATCATCTCCGGATTACCACCGAGAACAATATCGGTTCCCCGACCCGCCATATTGGTTGCAATTGTGACCGACCCTTTACTCCCGGCTTGAGCAACAATATAGGCCTCGCGTTCATGTTGTTTGGCATTGAGAACGTTATGGGGAACTCCGCGTTTTTTTAATAAAGCAGAGAGAACTTCCGATTTATCGATGGTGATTGTTCCAACCAGAACCGGTTGACCATTTTTATGACATTCAACAATATCTTCAACCACTGCAAGAAATTTTTCTTTTTCTGTTTTGTAGATGACATCAGCCATGTCATCTCGCTGCATGGGTCGGTTTGTCGGGATGACAACCGTATCCAGATTATATATTTCGTTAAATTCAGCCGCTTCGGTTTCCGCAGTACCAGTCATTCCGGCCAGTTTTTTATACATACGGAAATAATTTTGGAAAGTAATTGTTGCCAGAGTTTGATTTTCATTGGCTATTTTCACCCGCTCTTTAGCCTCAATCGCTTGGTGTAAACCATCACTCCAACGCCGTCCCGGCATCAACCGTCCGGTAAATTCATCGACGATCTGAACTTCACCATCCTGAACAACGTAGTCAACATCCCGTTGGAATAATGCATGAGCTTTGAGTGCTTGATTGACATGGTGCAATAGTTCAATATTTTTCGATTCATACAGATTGTCTACATTGAGCAATTGTTCAACCTTCGTCACCCCCTCCTCGGTCAAAGCAGCCGACTTGGCCTTTTCATCAACGGTGAAATCACCGGTATGTCTTTTTGTCGATTGACCAATCTTTCCATCCCGCTCTTCAATCACCTCCCCTTTTTTTAATCGGGGAATAATCTGGTCGACCACATAATAAAGTTCGCTGGAAGATTCACTTGGACCGGAGATAATCAGCGGAGTTCGGGCTTCATCAATCAGAATTGAGTCAACCTCATCAACGATTGCATAGTGCAAATCACGCTGAACATAATCCTCCAGATCAAACTTCATATTGTCACGCAAATAATCGAAACCGAACTCATTATTGGTTCCATAGGTGATATCTGCAGCATATGCAGCTTTACGTTGGACATCAGTCAAACCATGCACAACGCAATCAACACTCAAACCCAGAAACTGATAAAGCTGCCCCATCCAGGCTGCATCACGTTTTGCCAGATAGTCATTGACGGTGACGACGTGAACCCCTTTACCAGTCAAAGCATTGAGATAGATTGGCAGGGTTGCCATCAGCGTTTTCCCCTCACCAGTTTTCATCTCCGCAATTTTCCCGGAATTGAGAACTATTCCCCCAATCAATTGAACATCAAAGGGACGCAACCCAAGAACCCGCTGACTCGCTTCCCTTACAACGGAAAAAGCTTCAGGTAACAACTGTTCCAGACTTTCACCAGAGGTCAGACGTTGACGAAATTCAGCCGTTTTCCCCCTTAGTTGGTCATCATTCAGGGCGGTGATATCAGCTTCAAGAGAATTGATCTGATCGACTATCGGTTTCATTTTTTTCAGGTCACGTTCGTTCTTGCTGCCAATAATTTTTTTTACTAAATTACGAATCATTGCTGAGTAATACTCCGGAAGCCCCTGATAGAACCCGCTACAAGGGTAAATTTAAAAAAGAAAAGTAGAAAAAAACGTAACTCTTCAACAAAATCGGGATTGTCCCGAATGGCGCTAGTTTAAGAAACTTTCCAGCAAAAGCGGGACTGTCCCCGCATGGGGGCTGTCCCAGGCTTTTGCGGTGCAAACCGCCAAATCTCCATGGCTCGTAAACTCTTGGGACAGCCCCCGATGGTGCTGGGGACAGTCGAGTTTACTGCAATATTGGTTGAACTAGCGTCATTCGGGGATATTTCCACCTGACTAACAGTTATGCTTAAGTAGTTACAAACAACCAATAATTACATAGCGAATAATGGTCGGCATAGTAGCACAGGAAAAGAGACACTCACAAGCATTTAAGAGGGGACAAAACCTTGGAATTATCAGAAGTTGTAGCACTGTTCAAAAGGAAAATTCAAATATTGAGAGATTACTTAAGGAACCCGATAAGGAGAGATTTTTAAAAATTAGAGGGTTTTCCTCGGGTCAATTGGAACCCCATTCAAGCGTAGCTCATAATGCAAATGTGATCCTGTCGATCGACCGGTATTGCCAACCTTAGCAATGAGATCACCACGTTTGATTTTCTGCCCAGCTTTGACCAGAATTTTTGAGGTGTGTCCGAAGATAGTGCGGTAACCATAACCGTGGTCAATAATCAACATTTTCCCATAACCGGGAGAATATTTAACGCGTGCCACTATCCCATCAGCGGTTGCAACAATTGGCGTCCCGATATTTGCTGCAATATCCAACCCTTCATGCATGACCCGTCTTCTGGTAAAAGGGGATTTACGCATACCAAAATAAGAGGTCAACCAACCTTTTGTTGGCCAACCTTTAGGAGTTGCCCGACTGAGAGAAACCTGGTCATTAAGAAGGTTCCGCACATTTTCCTGGCTTTGCCGCCGCAGTTCGATTTCAACCTGTAAGCTATTGATCTGTCGCTGTATTTCATCAACAGCCTCCATAGATCCAACCTCTGGAAGCCCTCCGATAGCAACCGGAACTCCCTCTGAAACAGCTTCCAAATCCGCCAACTGCCTGACCCGTGCCTCGGTTTCAGCAAGCGAAGCCATCTGCTGGTGAATCCCTTCCAAATCAACCACCAGATATTGTAGAGTTTGCCGCTGTTGACTAGTCGTAACCCTGAGACGCTGCAACTCATCGCGGTCAACAGTAAAATTAAAATAACTGTAGGCAAAAAAAGCCAACAGCCCGGCAACAACAAAACACCCACAGAGGACGGACTTGATAACTCCACTCCGAATGCGGACACGCCGTACCTTGCTATGACCTTCCGGGATAAATATGACTGAAAAACGTTTAGCCAAAGCAACTCCAAAAAAAATTGGATTGTAGATTAATACACAGCCTTTTCGAGTACAAACAAAAAAATCTATTTTATAATAACCTTAATAAATAATTATATTCTATTAATAACATATTTCTAAAATCATTCCTACAAATTTATTGCCAAGGCAAATTCATCACAATCTGGGAACTTGACACAATTAATACACACCCCCCAAACCTTCTGCGGTAACTCGGATTTTTCAATATCAGAAAAGCCAAGGAGTTTAAAAAAGTCGGGCTGATAGGTCAAAGCGAAGACCCTCTTTATCCCAAGTTCAGTCGCCTCGTTGAGACAGCTCTCAACAATTTTACGCCCGATCCCCTTCCCTTGCTGACCTGCAGCGACAGCCAGAGAACGAACCTCCGCCAAATCCTCCCAGCAAATAGCCAAAGCGCCGATCCCAAGAATTTCACCATTTTCCTCATAAACATAAAAATCACGAAGAGAATCGTAAATATCTGCCAACGAACGTCCCAGCAGTTGCCCGGTATTTGCATAGTCAAGTAACAGCTTATGAATAGCTCGAACATCCGAAATATGGGCATGGCGGATCATATTGTCTCCAGTATAAATTTAATTAGCGACAAGAGCCTGGGAACTTTCAATCAATTCATGAGCATGAACCAGTGTCTTCTCACCAACCTGAGAGCCACCAAGCATTCGTGCCATTTCGACAATTCTCGCTTCTCGATCCAACAAATTCAACGTGGTCGTTGTCCGACCGTGACTCTCTTCTTTAACAACGCTGTAGTGCTGATCCGCAAACGCTGCAACTTGCGGTAAATGGGTCACACACAGCACCTGCAGATTTTTTCCCAGACGGCTGATCTTTTCGCCAACTGCCGTTGCTGCTTCGCCACCAATTCCGGCATCAACCTCATCAAAAATAAGTGTTCTGACTCCATCTCCTTCAGGAACGCTCCGTTTTAATGCTAACATGATCCGTGACAACTCACCCCCCGAAGCTATTTTTGCCAAAGGTTGTGCTTCCTCACCCGGATTGGCGGCAAGATAGAATTCTCCACTTTCCAATCCGTCAACTGAGGGTTCTGACAGTGGAGTAAGTTTGAGGATAAAGTCAGCACGCGCCATCGCCAGATCAGCAAGTTCACCTTCCACTTTGGCAGCTAATTCAATTGCTGCTTGTTCACGGAGCCGACTCAGTTGCTTTCCTGATTCTAACAGTAAGTCATTTTGTACCTGTAATTGTTGTCGCAAGTGATCCCGGCGCCCCTCAACATCATTCAAGGCATTGAGTTCTGCCGTTATCCGCTCCAGATACTCCAATAATCCAACAATTGTTGGGGCATATTTACCCTTCAGGCTTGCCAGTAATGCAAGTCGATCTTCAACCTGTTGTTGCCGCTGTGGCTCAAAGTCTAACTTTTCCGCGTAAATCCGTAATTCTGTTGCAATATCTTCCAAGCTATAGAGATTAGTTTGCAGTGATTTAGCCAAAGAGCCGAGATGGGGATCAACCTGCTGTAAAGCTTCAAGTTGATCGGCGACAACAGAAACCTTTTCACAGACTGCATGCTGTCCAGCATAAAGGCTGTCATAACCAGCAGACGTTGCTGTTGCTAATTTTTCCGCATGCTGTAACAGAGAGTGTTGTTGCTCCAACTCATCATCTTCGCCAATTTGCAAATGAGCATTCAACAGTTCCTGTTGTTGAAAGCCGAGCATATCCAACCGTTGCTGCCGTTCACGTTCCGCTATATTCAAACTGTTCAGGTCTTTTTGTAACTGCTGATAAAAAGAAAAAGCTGACCGATACTCTGCCAAAGGCTCCTGCAATCCAGCGAAATAATCCAATAATTGCAGGTGGGTTTCGGTACGTTGCAGGTTCTGATGTTCGTGCTGTCCATAAATATTAACCAGACCACTTATTAATTCACGCAACTGAGTCAATGAAACGGCCGATCCATTGATAAAAACCCGATTTTTCCCTGAGCGGGCAACAATCCGCCGCACCAGCAACTCACCATCATTGTCCAACCCGGCATCGACAAGTTTCTGACCCAGCTGGTGTTCTGCACTAAGATCAAAAATCGCCTCAACTGCAGCCTCGGTCTCCCCAGTCCGGATAATTTCACCACGGGCTCGACCGCCAAGGAGAAGATTGACAGCATCAATGATAATCGATTTCCCGGCGCCCGTTTCTCCGGTTAGCACATTAAAACCCGCCCCGAAAGAGACGTGGAGATTTTCAATAATGGCAAAATTTTTGATGATGAGATCTGTCAGCATTATTTTGATTACCGCAATAATTCGATCTCCAAGGCGCAGCAAGCTTTCAGGGGTGAAGACATACACAAAGTATGTCGAAGTCCTGAAACCTTAGCTGCAACACCGGAGCTCGGAGATTTTTGCAACGCCATCAGCGCTGCCCCCAGTTCAATTTAGTCCGCAATATTTCAAAATAATCTTTGCTTGGACTACTCACCAGCCGGGTTCGTGACCTGGAACGGCGCACTTCGACTCGATCACCCGGAAGCAACTTTCGTCCGACCTGACCATCACCAGTGAAAAAGACAACATCATCTTCAAATTTGACCTTAATCTCGATCACTGAACGACTCCAGACCATAATCGGGCGATTGGTCAACATGTGCGGACAAATAGGGGTAATCAATAAACTGTTGATATCGGGATAGATAATCGGCCCACCGGCAGCCAGATTGTATCCGGTCGAACCAGTGGGGGTAGAGATAATCAGACCATCTGCTTTATAGCTGGTCAAATGACGACCATCAACATAGGTTTCCATATCAATAATCCGTGCCAATGCCCCCTTATTTATAACAACATCATTGAGCACAGTAAATTCACCAACTATCTTGTCATCTCTATGGATTGAAGCATCAAGCATCATCCGGTCAGAAATCTGGTAATCGTCTGCGATCAACCTCTCAAGCATCTCCGGCAGTTCGTCACGGGTAATTTCGGTCAAAAAACCCAGCCGACCCAAGTTAACACCGACAATCGGAACATTCCGCTCACCCACCAGACGGGCAACAGAAATCAGCGTACCGTCACCACCAAGAACGATGACCAGATCGACTAATCCAGGAATTTCCTCATCTGCATAACCGTTCACTTGGCCTATCTGCTCAGCCAGACTGTCTTCGAGCAACACCTCAATCTTCTCCAGTTTAAAACGTTCGCAGATAGCAGAAGCGATCTGCTCAGCATCTGGATGATTCTTTTTTGCGTAAATACCAACTTTTTTCAGCATCACACCACCATGGAAAATATAAAAGTCATATCAACACCGGACTGAACTACGGATTGCCGAACAGAAAACAGACAATTATCATAAAATCGTAACGAAAGTCCATCTCATAGGCAGTTGTTGTCTCGACAAACAGCATGCTACATTACTGACATCTTTTTAGCTGGAGAAAACATGGATCTCTTTGAACAAACAGCTCAAAACAATGACAACACCCCGTTAGCAGAACGAATGCGACCACAAACGCTTGATCAGGTTGTGGGTCAACAGCATCTACTTGGACAGGGGAAACTGCTGCGCAAACTGATTGAAACCGATCAACTGACATCGATTATTTTCTGGGGACCACCCGGCACCGGAAAAACCACCCTTGGCCGAGTGATTGCCAACCATACGAAAAGCCGCTTTGTTTTCTTTTCAGCAGTTCTTGGCAGCATCAAGGACGTTCGGGAGATTATTGCCGAGGCAAAACAACAACGTGCCTATCATAACCGCAAAACTCTTTTGTTTGTTGATGAAATCCACCGCTTTAACAAAGCCCAGCAGGATGCTTTTCTTCCGGCAGTCGAAAAGGGGGAAATAACCCTGATCGGCGCAACAACAGAAAATCCCAGTTTTGAGGTTAACTCAGCACTGCTGTCACGATCGCGGGTCTTTGTTCTGGAATCTTTGACCCCGACAGATCTGAAAATCTTACTGAATCGAGCCCTCTCTGCCCAGCAAGGACTGAACAAACCAAATCTGACAATTGAAGAGTCTGCCCTCGATTTTTTTGCGGATCAGGCTGGTGGAGATGCCCGAATCGCTCTCGGAGCATTGGAGGTTGCTTCTGCAGCAGTTCAAGGCAATTCAATTTCACTGGCAACCGCCCAGGAAGCGTTGCAGAAGAAAGCACTCCTTTACGACAAAGGAGGAGAGGAACACTATAATGTAATCTCCGCATTCATCAAAAGTATGCGTGGCTCCGATCCCGACGCAGCCCTGTACTGGCTGGCACGGATGCTGGAAGCAGGAGAAGATCCACTATTTATCGTCCGACGGATGGTCATTTTTGCATCAGAAGATATTGGCAATGCCGATCCGCGAGCACTCCAGATAGCTCTGACAGTACAGCAGGCAGTCCACTTTGTCGGTCTACCGGAGGCTCGAATCAATCTGGCTCAAGGGGTGACCTATCTAGCCACGGCACCAAAAAGCAACGCCAGTTATCTTGGGATAGACGAAGCCCTCGCCGAAGTTCGAAAATCTGGGGCGCTCCCCGTTCCCAAACATATCCGCAATGCACCAACCAAGTTGATGAAACAGCTCGATTACGGCAAAGGGTATAAATATGCCCACAATTATCAGGAAGGATTTGCTGAACAGACCCATCTGCCAGAGCAGATTAAAGGCAAATGTTTTTATCGCTCTTCCAATCGTGGCTATGAAAAGCTAATCACCGAACGGATGAGCCAATTGAAGAATAGATTCGACAAGGAAACACCCGAATGAAAGTCATCTGTGGAATCATGTTTTTGCTGTTAGGCTTAATGGCAACACCCGCAATAGCTGCTGACTGGGAACCTTGGGAGGTCAGCAAGAAAACACAAAAGTCCCCGACCGCAAACCACTCAGTTTTACAAACCGCCGTTCATCTATTCCAGAAATACATATCGCCAGTAGACGGTCAACGCTGTGCCATGTATCCCACCTGCTCCTCTTACTCATTGCAGGCAATCCGCAAACACGGCCCACTTATTGGCGTTTTTCTGACTGTCGACCGCCTTTACCATGAAGGCGATCCAATCGAGCAACAACACCCCATCAATAAATGGGGATATCTCCGCTTTTATGATCCGCTGGAGAATAATGACTGGTGGTTGGAAAATTAGTTATTAGTTATAAGTGTAATGATATTGACAAGAAATGATGGTGATATATTCATCTGACACAGCATAAACCAATCGATTTGGTTCATCTATTCTTCTCGACCAAAAACCAGATAAATTTTCTTTTAATGGTTCCGGTTTTCCTATCCCCACAAAAGGATCACGCCTTACCGCTTGAATGAGCTTATTGATTCTTTTCAGTGTTTTCCTGTCTTGTGATTGCCAGAAAACATAATCATGCCAGGCTTCACCCGTCCAGGCTAACTTTCTACTCATCAATTAACTCTCGTTCTTCAATTTGATGGTTATTGAACTGATTGATAGATTTCATCAGATGCTCAGCGTTAGCCGGGGTTTTAAGCAGGTGAAATGTCTCCATCAGGCTATTATAAGTATCCAACGACATGACAATAGCATCACTGGAATCACGCCTTGATATGACTGTGTAGTCAGCATCATCGGTCACCTGATCCAGGACTGATTTTAAATTATTCCGAGCTTCACTAAAATTAACGACTCTCATCTTAGGCCTCCACATCTGTCCTATTTATTGTACAAGTATAGAGAAATATCAAATAGAAAGCAATTGGACAATTGGAAAATAATAAATTATAAGTTCCTCCCTACCAGCAATCGTACCGAACCAGTTCATCCAAGGGTTTACGGGTTTTCACACGTCCAGCTTCATTCGGATAGCCCAGCGGCAGCATGGCAATCGGTTCGATGCCTTCGGGAAGTCCCATTACATTGGCGACCTTGACGGGATCAAACGCACCGATCCAGCAGGTTCCAAAGCCGAGATCAGCAGCAGCAAGGGTCATGTGGTCGATGGCAATGGCGGCATCGACCTCGCAGTAATTTTTACCGTCGTACCGATCACGTGTCCAACCCTTGGCAGGTTCGGTGCAGATGACGATGACAACCGGCGCTTGGCAAAAAAACGGTGCCGGATAAGCAACGGCCAGTTCATCGAGCTTGACTGGATCACGCACGACAATAAAGTGGAATGGCTGAAGATTTTTGGCGGTCGGAGCAAGATTGCCCGCCTGAAGGATTTCGTTCAACAGCTCTTCCGGTACAGGATCGGGCTTATAACCACGAATACTGCAGCGCTTTTCGGCCAATTCAATAAACCTCATGAAATACTCTCCTCTTACTTGGAAGATGCCAGGAAGTAAACTCGATGAGACTGTCCCCAGACCCATCGGGGGCTGTCCCGTTGTTGCTGGACATTTCCTTAAACTAGCGCCATTGGGGACATAGTCCCATTTTCGCTGGGTTACTGAAATTTTACAATTTAAAACTCACCATAGATCAATCTGTCGACGAATCAACTCACTCCCGGTGTTTTCGCGCGCCCATTGGAGCAAATCCTGCGCGCGCGAGGTCTCCATATTTTTCAACACAACCACAGCGTTCTTGCGTAATCGGGTCACACCGGCATAGGCGGTGACATTACCTTTGATGGTACGGCGGATTTCAGCTGCAGGGGCTTTGAGCAACCATTCAAGATCAACCGGAATGCGCATGTCGTCCTCGATTCGCGGTGGACAAACCATGGTGCAATCATCGCAACCGAACAGCCAATCTCCAATCGACTCACTTTCCTCACGAGAAAGAGTTTCGTGCTTTTCGATAGTTAAATAGCTGATGCACTTGCGCGCATCAATCGGCTGGCCGGATCGAATTGCCCCAGTCGGACAATTCTTCACACAGGCGCGACAGGTAGCGCAAGCAAACGGTATCTGAGCCTGGTAGATGACCTCAGGCAGTTCGGCATCGACAAAGAGGCAACCGATAAAAACCCGGCTATTCCCCAAATCGGACACCCGCAAAAGATCGTTGTCTCCCACCACGCCAAGGCCACAAACGGTAGCAAACAGACGTTCATAGACGGGTGCAGTATCGACTGTTACTTCAGCGTGAATATCAGCGTGAATATTTTCGCCAAGCATCGCCCCTAGTTTAGAGAGCATAGCCTGTCCGGTTAAATGGTAATCAGCGTCCCTGGCATAAGCCGAAAGATAACCAAGCAGAGCGTCGTTTGCAGGTGCGGGAAACGGGTGTGTTGCTGCAGGATTGCCCCAGCGGTTACTGAAAGTGAGTACGAACACCGATTTGGCGAAGGGAAAAGTTTTCCATGGATTGGATTTTTCGGGGAGCATCCGTTCAAGATAGTCCATCTCGCCGTGTTTCCCCCGCTTCAGCCAATCCGCCACCTGCACACTATTTTCCTCAATCCGCCGCCGCAAGAGTGGGTTATCCATCCGGATACACGCTGCCGAATGAGCTCCAATTTCACAGGAAGCTTCCGCCAACCATTCACTAAATTTATCCCGGTTCATTTTACTCCATTGCTGAAATCATGGGAGGGACAGGCTCGAATGGCACTAAGTTTAACCAGTATGCAGTAAACTTGGGACTGTCCCCAGCACCATCGGGGGCTGTCCCGAAGTTTACGATCCACGAAGAACCGTAGTCGTTCGTACCGCAAAAGCCTGGGACAGCCCCTATGCGGGGACAGTTCCGTTTTTGCTGGAAATTTCCTTAAACTTGATATGGCTAAGCAAAAACTTCATCCTACAAGGCGGAGTGTTTTTTCAGGGGTGAAGGCATACATGGGTATGTCGAAGTCCTGAAAAACCGCGACAACACAGGAGGTCGGAGTTTTTGCTTAGCCATCAGAACATAAATCGCCGCATACTCACATTCATCAGCAACCCCACCCCGATCATCATCGTCACCATACTGGTTCCACCATAGGAAAAAAATGGCAATGGCACCCCCACAACCGGGAGCAAACCAATAACCATCCCCAGATTGACAACAATATGCCAGAAAATCATTGCTGTTACCCCGACAGCTAGAAACAACCCGAACCGGTCAGCGGCGCGTCTTGCGACATACAAACCCCAGACAATTAAGAAAAAATAGAGTGCCAGTAATACCAAGCTACCAGCAAACCCCCATTCTTCTGCAAAAACAGAAAAAGCAAAATCGGTATGCCGCTCAGGTAAGAATGAAAGTTGCGACTGGGTTCCCTGAATAAATCCTTTGCCGAAAAGCCCCCCACTCCCCACCGCAATTTTAGACTGAATAATATGGTAACCACTGCCAAGAGGATCTGCCTCAGGATTCAAAAATGTACGGATTCTAGCACGTTGATAATCGTGCAATCCAAACCAGCCAGCCACAGCAATAAACGTCCCAAGAAGTCCTAGTACAACCAGGGTTCCGCGCTTAAGCCCAGCAAACAGCAACATTGAGACTGCAATAAAAATAACCATCATAGCAGTTCCCAGATCGGGCTCTTTAAGAATCAATACCACTGGGAGCAATAATAATAGAGCTGGCTTCCAGAGTTCAAACAACCCATAACCAAATGGATTTGCTGTTTTAGAAAAAATTCGAGCCAGCACTAAAATAATAGCAACTTTAATAACCTCTCCTGGTTGTAGATTAATAAAACCAAGATTTATCCAGCGGGTTGCCCCCATGGTGGATCTACCCAGAAGCAGCACATAGAGCAACAAGCCAAGACCTAAACAATAGAGGTGAATAGCAAAATACTCCAAGTGGCGATAGTCAACCAGGCAGATTGTCAGAGCGATCAGGATTCCACCGGATAACCAGAGCATTTGTTTCAAGTAGAGAGGGGTTCCACCAGGCTGCCAGCTGGCCGTCGCACTGAACAGATTGGCAATCCCAATCCCGGCCACAATCAGCACTGTAAACAACAACACCCAATCAAAATTAGACACCAGACGTCGATCAAACATAGATTATTCCTTCTGCTCCTGCGGGACTTGCCCCTTCAGCTCCATGTAGCGCTGGATAATTCGCTTGGCAATCGGCCCGGCTGCACGTCCTCCAGATTGTCCGTGTTCAACCACTACCGCAACAGCAATCTCCGGCTTTTCTGCTGGGGCATAAGCAACAAACAAAGCATGCGGACGGAAACGATAGGGAGTTTCTCCATCCTTACCAAGCTTTTCTTCCTCATCAGATTTACGCCGGACAACCTGTGAGGTTCCGGTTTTTCCCGCGACCAGGACATTATCGAGATGAGCGACCTGACCAGTTCCCCGAGCGTCATTGACAACAGCGACCAGGCCATCCTTAACAGCTTTCCAATCAGCAGCTGAATAATCAAGTTGGCGAACAATCTCAGGCTCAGGATGCAACAACAGATGACCTTCCCAGTCTTCAATCTTTCGCACGACCTGAGGTTTTAAAACTTTGCCATTATTTGCTATTGCCGCCATCATCACCGCTAATTGTATCGGGGTGGCAAGGACAAAACCCTGCCCAATTGAAGCGATAACAGTCTCCCCAGCATACCAAGGTTTATTATAATGTTGATGTTTCCACTCTTGCGAGGGCATATTACCGGAGCGCTCTCCCGCTAATGGATAGCCAGTTGGTGACCCCAGGCCGAACTCTTTGGCTGCTTTTGACAATTTATCAATACCTAGTTCCAGCCCAACCTGATAAAACCAGACATCACAGCTTTCTCTTAATGCTTTGTTGAGATTAGTCAGACCATGACCCCACTTCTTCCAACAGCGATAGCGGGAACCGCCAACGACAAAATCTCCCCGGCAATCGATAGTTCGTTTTGTTCCTATGACTCCTTCACGTAGTGCCGCCAAAGCAACAATCATCTTAAATGTCGACCCTGGCGGATATTGCCCCGCAATAACTTTATTCTGCAACGGATGACGATCGTCCTTCGCTAATGCACGCCATTCATCCCCGGCGAT
>Ga0256840_1002584_pt1 | contig 15796 bp, 11 predicted proteins | sample 355202metaG_FD_185969 | JGI IMG/M metagenome (GOLD analysis project Ga0256840, IMG submission 185969) | Hydrothermal vent microbial communities from Mid Atlantic Ridge, Atlantic Ocean - 355-202 | ecosystem: Environmental > Aquatic > Marine > Hydrothermal vents | place: Atlantic Ocean: Mid... | reverse complement strand
AAGTAATTTTTATTTGAGTTTGAAATATCTTTTTTCCTAAAATAGCGAATAATTGTAAAGAAAAATATTAATCATTTGGAACTCATTATTATCAGAATTAAACAATAATTGGGTGTTATTTTCAGAAAAAAAGTCTTTAATAGCTAAAGAATTCATATTAATCATATAGTCACCAGTATCAAAATCTAAAGGAGAACACCAATTTGAAATATCAAATGATCCAACTCTAAAATACCAATACCTTCAATTATTTTTTCGCCACAATCAGTTTCGTAAAACTTTAAATTTTGAATACCATAGAAAGTCCCAGTTCCAATGGTAGTAATGCTTCTTGAGAAATTTGTATCATCAATAACAATAAGAGGTGAAACTAAATCATCACCAATAACCAAATCAAAATGCTGCATATTCCGTGTTTTTCCTAATTCAAGCATAGGAGTATGAGATTGTGCAACAGTATTTAATGTTGAAAAAACAAAATAATAATAATAAAATAACTCTTCATAACATTGATTAATAGGAATTTGCGTGAACATAAAAATAATAAAAAAGAATGGAATTTAAAAAAAAATTGTTCCATTAAAAAAAATCTACATACATTTGCCAACCAAATAGAAAAAATTTATTAAAAATTAGATCTTAATTATACCTTAATATATATGGCAAAAAATTTAGTAATTGTAGAGTCACCAGCAAAGGCAAAAACGATAGAGAAATTCTTAGGAAAAGATTTTCAAGTAGAATCAAGTTTTGGACATATATCAGATTTACCAGCAAAAGAATTAGGCGTAAATGTTGATGGCGATTTTCTGCCAAAATATATAGTGCCAGCAGATAAGAAAGCATTGGTAGCTAAATTAAAAGCATTAGCAAAAAAAGCAGATACAGTTTGGTTGGCAAGTGATGAAGATCGAGAGGGAGAAGCAATAGCATGGCATTTGTATGAGCAATTAAAATTAAAAGAAGAAAATACAAAGCGAATAGTATTTCACGAAATTACAAAAACAGCAATACTAAAAGCAGTAGAGAATCCTAGAAGTATTAATTATGATTTAGTAAATGCACAACAGGCACGTAGAGTATTAGATCGTTTGGTAGGATATGAATTATCGCCAGTATTGTGGCGTAAGGTAAAAGGAGGTTTATCGGCAGGTAGAGTGCAATCCGTAGCAGTACGTTTAATTGTAGAACGAGAACGCGAAATACAAGATTTTAAAACCAAAGCAAGTTATCGTATAGATGCAGAATTTTCAAATGCGGAAGGTAAAAAGTTTAAAGCTAAATTGCCAAAAAATTTCGAAACTAGAGAACAAGCAGAAAAATATTTAAAATCCTGTGTAAGTACTGATTTTAGTGTAGCAGACTTACAAGTTAAACCAGCAAAAAAATCACCAGCAGCACCATTTACAACATCAACATTGCAGCAAGAAGCATCTCGAAAATTATATTTTCCAGTAGCAAAAACAATGATGATGGCACAACGATTATATGAGGCAGGATTGATAACATATATGAGAACAGATTCTGTAAATTTATCAAATGATGCAAAAACAGCAGCAGAAGAAGAAATAAAAGAATCGTATGGAGATTCTTATAGCAAACCAAGAGATTATAAGTCTAAGGCAAAGGGAGCGCAAGAAGCGCATGAGGCAATAAGACCAACTAATATGAGTACACATTCGATTTCAGTAGATTATGATCAAGATCGATTGTATAGTTTAATATGGAAACGTACAATAGCATCACAAATGAGTGAAGCGCAATTAGAAAGAACAAACGTAAAAATAAAATCATCTGGCAATAAAGAAATTTTAACCGCAAATGGAGAAGTAATAAAATTTGATGGATTTTTAAAAGTGTATTTAGAAGGTACAGATAATGAAGAAGAAGAACAAGCAGGAATGCTTCCAAAAATGAAGGTTGGAGAGAAGTTAGCACCAAACTATATTACAGCAACAGAGCGTTATACAAGGTCTAAAGGAAGGTTTACAGAAGCATCATTAGTAAAGCGATTAGAAGAGCTAGGGATAGGAAGACCATCAACTTATGCACCAACAATATCAACCGTACAGCGAAGAGGATATGTAGAAAAATCAGCAATAGAAGGCGTAGAGCGTAAGTATGCACAGCTAACTTTAAAGAATAATGAAATAACAGATAAAACACTAAAAGAGATTACAGGTGCAGATAAAGGTAAGTTAGTACCAACAGATATAGGTATGATTGTGACTGATTTTTTAGTAACAAATTTTTCAAATATATTAGATTTTGGATTTACAGCAAAAGTAGAATCAGATTTTGATAAAATTGCTGAAGGAAATAAAGAGTGGATAGATACGATAAAAATTTTTTATAAAGAATTTCATTTAACAGTTGAAGATGTAAAAGAAAATGCAGAAAGAGAGTCTGGAGAGCGAATATTAGGAACAGATCCAAAATCAGGAAAACCAATATTAGTTCGTTTAGGACGTTTTGGAGCAATGGCACAAATAGGAGGAAGAGAAGATGAGGATAAGATATTTGCAAGTTTAAAACCAAATCAAAATTTAAATACAATAACATTAGAGGATGCATTAGATTTATTTTTATTGCCAAAAAAATTAGGAGATTATGAAAGTAAAGAAGTAATTGTTGCAAACGGACGATTTGGACCTTATGTGAAATTTGAAGATAAATATGTTTCCATTGCAAAAGATGTGGATCCATTAGAGTTAACTTTAGAAGAAGCAATTGTGTTAATTGAAGAAAAGAGAAAGGCTGATGCACCAATTGCAGAATATGAAGGAATACCAGTACAAAAAGGAGTAGGGCGTTTTGGCCCATTTATTAAATGGAACGGAACCTTTATAAATGTAAATAAAAAATACGATTATGATAATTTAACACAGACAGATATTGAAGAGCTTATAGAAACAAAAAAGCAAAAAGATATTGATAAGATTATTCATAGTTGGGAAGACGGAACGATACGTTTGGAAAAAGCACGTTGGGGAAGATTTAATATAATACATGGTAAGAATAAAAAAATTGAATTACCAAAAACTACTAAAGCAGAAAAAATGACTTTAGAGCAAGTAAAAGTGATAATTGAAAAGAATACAAAAAAGAAAAAACCGGCAAAAAGAAAAACGGCAAAGAAAAAATAATATTTAAAATTATCCCATAGTAATGCTTTCTGATTATTTAAACCCTATATCAAATCTAATTATTGAAGAAGTAAATTCTTATATGGATGAACGCCTAGGTTCTAGCGTTACTTTTTATACAGAAAATAATTTTCCAGATTTAAAAAACAATGTGTCCATAGCAATTTTTGGTGTTAATGATGATAGAGGAGCAATTAATAATGAAGAAACAGGCGCAAGTTTTGCAAACATAAGACGCGAGTTATATCGCTTATATGTAGGGAGCTGGCATTTGAAAATTGCAGATATTGGAAATATTGAAAAAGGAGCAACACAGAATGATACCCATTTTGCAATACAAGAAATAATAAATTACTTAGTAAAAAATGATATTATACCAATAGTGCTTGGTGGGAGTCAATCCTTAACGTATGCCATGTATAGAGCTTATGATAATTTGGAACAAACGGTAAACTTAGTGTCTGTTGATAATAAGTTTGATTTAGGGCAGTTAGACAATGAATTAAACTCAAGATGTTATTTAAGTAAAATTGTAATGGAAGAACCAAACAATTTATTTAATTTTAGTAATATAGGGTATCAAACATTTTTTAATGCACAAGAAGAAATAGATTTATTAGAAAAATTATATTTTGATAGTTATCGGTTAGGAGTGGTAAATAAAAATATAGCATTAGTAGAACCTATTTTGAGAGATGCTGATTTAGTAAGTATAGATATTAGTGCTTTGCGTAAAACAGAAGCGCCAGCAAATAACAATACAACACCAAATGGATTTTATGGAGAAGAGATGTGTACCATATTAAGGTATGCAGGAATAAGTGATAAAGTATCCTCATTAGGAATATTTGAATATAACGAGATGTTAGATGATAAAAATCAGACAGCACAATTAATAGCTCAAATGGTTTGGTATTTTATAGAAGGAGTTAATTTTAGAATAAAAGAATATCCGTTTGGATCAAAAAAAGAATTTATAAAATACATAGTGCCAATAGATAATGATACCATAAATTTTTATAAAAGTAACAAAAGTGACAGATGGTGGATGGAGATAACAAACAATAAATTTAAAAGAGAAACGTTAATTCCATGTACGTATGAAGATTATTTAGAAGCAAACAATCAGAATATACCAGAAAGATGGTGGAAAACGTTAAGAAAATTAACATAAGATATAATAAAGTTGTTTTAGTAGCGTTTCTAGAGAGATTAAAAAGTGTATAATTAAGAAAAAAAAGAGAATAGAATTGTATATTTAAAAAAATAGTAATAGGTTTACGCCCTCTAAAAATAAGGTGTAGTTTGTTAAATAGCAAATTATTTAGAAAACCTTATTTCAAATAAAGGGATTATTTGTAAAAAAACTAATAATAAAAAATGAAAAAACTAACATTAATTGTATTAATTGCCTCAATGATTTTCAGTTGTAAATCAAATGATAAAGGACAACTTGTAGGTGTAAAAGCTAAGAAAAAATGGTTCTCAGAAAAGCCATTTGGAACAGTTTTAATACCAGGAGGTTCGTTTACAATGGGTAAACAAGATGAAGATAATGCAGGGTCATTAAGTACACCAGCCAGAACAGTAACAGTTCGTCCATTTTATATGGATGAAACAGAGATTACAAATAGTGAGTACAGACAATTTGTGTTTTGGGTAAGAGACTCAATTATCAGAACAAGGTTAGCAATGTTAGCAGATGAGTCTGGAGATGCAGAAGGGTCATTATCTAATTATAAATTTAAGGATTCAGCAGATGGAGGGGTTTACTATAAATACATGATGGACAATTATGGAAGTTTAGGAGATGTAAATTCACCAACGGAAGGGAAAGTTTTAAATTGGGAAGAAAACTTAATTTATGATACTGATGATTTTCCAGATTCTGATTATGCAGAAGTAATGGATAGTATGTATTTGCATACAGATGAGACCTTTAACGGAAAAAGGATATTGAATGCAGATAAAATAAAATTTGCATATTTGGTATTTGATAATGAAGAAGCAGCAAGAAATAGAGGTAAAGCAAGAAAAAACTATATAAAGCGTGAAGAATTATTTATATATCCAGATACAACAGTATGGGTAAAAGATTTTAATTATTCATATAACGATCCAATGCATCAAGATTATTTTTCACACCATGCTTATGATGCATATCCAGTAGTTGGAGTTAATTGGAAACAAGCAAAAGCTTTTTGTAATTGGAGATCACAAGTTAGAAATAACTACTTGTCATCTAAAAAAGGAGCATCAAGTGAAACTTATTTTAGATTACCAACAGAAGGTGAATGGGAATTTGCAGCACGTGGAGGATATGAGTTTGGTAAATATCCTTGGGGTAACCCTTATCCGTTTAGTGATAGAGGATGTTTCTTAGCAAACTTTAAACCACAACGTGGAGATTACGCATTAGATGGAGCATTATATACTATGGAAGCAAAATCGTATAATGCAAATGGATATGGATTATATAATATGGCAGGTAATGTATCAGAATGGACAAATACAGCATATAACCCAACATCATACCTTATAGGATCAACAATGAATCCAAATGTAGAAGATAAAGAAAATCATAGAAAAGTAATACGTGGTGGATCATGGAAAGATGTGGCATATTTCTTAGAAGTAAGTACAAGAGACTTTGAATATGGAGATACAGCAAGAAGCTATATCGGGTTTAGAACAGTACAGGATTATCACGGAAAAGTGAGATAACAAAAAATAATTAATCTAATCAAATAACAACAACTTAAACAAAAAAAAATCATGGCAGCAAAAGGTAAATTAATGAAAAGAGTTTTTCACATGGCATACAGTATAGGTGCATCTATTGTAATATTAGGAGCGCTAGGAAAAATCCTTCACATGCCAATTTTTGGTATACCAGGTGGTACATTATTAATGATAGGATTAGGAGTAGAAGCATTAATATTCTTTATGTCAGCCTTTGAGCCAATTGATGATGAGTTAGATTGGTCATTAGTCTATCCAGAATTAGAAGGAGGAACATCAAATGGAAATAATTCAAATGCACTAGTAGCAGATGAAGATTCACAAGGACTATTATCTCAAAAATTAGACACAATGCTTAGTGAAGCAGGTTTAGATGCAAATTTAATCTCAAGTTTATCAACAAGTATTCAAAATTTTAGTGGCGCAGCAGAAAATATTGCACCAGCAGTAGATTCAATTTCAGCAACAAATAAATATAGTGAGCAATTAGCATTAGCAGCAAGTCAGATGGAATCTTTAAATAGTTTATATAAGGTACAGATAGAATCAACTGCACGTCAAGCAGAAATTAATGATTTAGTAGCAAATAATGCAGGAGCACTACAACAACAAATGGAGTCGTTAACAAGTAATTTATCTTCTTTAAACGGAGTTTATGGAGGTATGTTATCTGCAATGTCATCTAAATAATAGGATTTATTAATTTAATTTAAACTTAAAACAAATTTTATTATGGCAGGAGGAAAACTATCCGCAAGGCAGAAAATGATTAACTTAATGTATCTTGTTTTTATTGCAATGCTTGCAATGCAAATGGGAAAAAAAGTACTTTCTTCTTTTGGAAGAATGAATGAAACATTAACAGATGCAAATATTACAACAGGTAAAACAAATACAGCTGCATTAACTAGTTTGGCTACTTTGGCTGGAGACCAACCAGAAAAGTATAATGCATTAAACCAAACAGCTTCACAATTAAGTACCTTATCAAAAGATTTTGATGCATTTTTAATAGGAATAAAAGGTAAGATGTTAGCAGGTATGGAAAACCCAAAAGATTACGAAGCAATGAGTGGTAGTAATAAAGTAGATGCACTTTTTTTTATAGAAGGTAAACCAACCAAATTAGGAGAAGATTTTGAACATAAAATAGCATCGTATAGGGAAAGTGTTAAAAAATTAGTAGGTACAGATTTTGATAGTGAAATATTAGCGAAAATTGAAAAGCGTTTTAATACAGAGCCAGATGTAGTAGGTAAAAAAGGAAAAGAACCATGGCTAGAAAGTCGTTTTGAAGGATTTCCATTAATTTCATGTGTTACAAATATTACAAAGTTACAGAATGATGTTAAGACTACAGAAAATGAGATTTATTCAACTTTAGTAGGAGGTCAATTAAAATCAGATGTTTCATTAAAGAATTATGAAGCAATGGTTGTTTTTAGCAAAAATGCATATTATCCTGGAGAAAGATTAGAAGGGAAAATAGTATTGGGTAAAAACGATCCAACATTAACCGCAACAAGAGTAGTTGTTAATGGTGGGAAAATCGGAAAAGAAAATATTCAGGCAGGACAAGTTAAATTAAGTAGATCTGCAGGTAATGTAGGTGAGCATGAATTAAAAGGAAAATTTTATTTCATGGAAAATGGAGAAGAAATAGAGATTCCAATTGTAGGAGGTAAATACTCGGTAATACCAAAACCAAATGAAGCAGTAATATCTGCAGATAAAATGAATGTGGTATATAGAGGAGTTGCAAATCCAATAACAATATCAATACCAGGTGTGCCTAATAATAAAGTAACAGGCTCAGCATCAGGACTATCTAATAAAGGTGGCGGAAAATATGTTATGAACCCACCAAAACAAAGAGAAGTAAAAATTAGCGTAACAGGTAAGTTACCAAACGGTACATCAGTAAGTTCTAGTAAAGTGTTTAGAGTAAAAGATATTCCATCACCAACAGGTACTATACGTGGAGGAACAGGATATCAAAAAATGTCTAAAAGCAGTTTGTTAAAATCAACTATTGGAGCAAAATTACAAGACTTTGTATTTGATTTAAAAATTGGAGTAGCAGGATTTTCAGTAAAAGTTCCTGGTAAACCAACAATAAATGTAAGAGGAACTCGTTTTGATGCAGCAGCTATTAGAGCAATTAACAAAGCAAGAAGAGGAGATGCTATAATAATTTTTAATATTAAAGCAAAATTAACAAATAACTCTTCATATCATTTAAAGAAAACAGCAGGAGTTACTGTAGAAATTACAAGTTAATATTCTAAGAGGGATATAAACACAAAACAAAAAATATAAATTAATTAATATTAAGTTATGAGTTTTAAAAAAGGATTATTTATGTTGCTTACTGTATTACTAGTTGCAAATTTAGTACAAGCACAAGCAAATTTATTAAATGCAACAATTCCAGAAGAAATAGGTGTTAAAACACCTGAGCAATTGGCAGCAGATAATGATAAACCATTACCTTATGGATTTCTTGATGATAGAGATATACTATGGTCAAAAATGGTATGGGAATATATAGATTTAAATGAAAAAATAAATTTACCATATTACTATCCAGCAGATACATCAAATATTAATTCAGAAAGAAGATCTTTATATGACACTTTATTAAGAGGAATAAAAAGAGAAGATATTGTAGATGTTTATGACGATTCTTACTTTACTGAAAAATTATCATTAAAAGAAATTAAGCAACGTTTGTCTAAAATAGATACAACAGATGCAGGTATCGAAAAAATGAATTTTGGTGAAGAATTAACTGAAGAAGATATTGATATTAGAGATTTGCAATCAGCAGATATTGAAGGTTTCCGTATAAAAGGATTATATTATTTCGATAAAAGGCAAGGAGAATTAAAATACCGTTTGTTGGGAATAGCACCAGTATCACCAGATGTAAACTTTATTGATGAAGAAGAAGGTGGAGACTTATCAACAATGGTAGATTTGTTTTGGGTATGGTATCCAGGAATTAGAGATATTATGCACGAAATGAAAGTATTTAACTCAAAAAACTCAGCACATCCATTATCATTTGACCTATTATTAAATGCAAGAAGATTTAATGCAATTATTTATAGAGAAGAAAATGTTTATGGAAACAGAGACATAAAAGATTATGTGAAAAATAATGCACTATTCCAAGTATTAGAATCGCATAAGATTAAAGAAAAAATTAGAAATTACGAATTAGATATGTGGAACTATTAATCCAAAATCTATATTAAATATAAAAAACTCTTACAATTGTAAGAGTTTTTTTATGCACTAAAACTTACCTTTGTACAATGCAAGTAGATTATATAATTGTTGGGTTAGGATTAGCAGGTTTAGCATTTATTGAAACCTTAGAAAAAAATAACAAAAGTTATATTGTTTTTGAAAACGAATCGCAGCAATCGTCAAAAGTAGCAGCAGGGATGTACAACCCAGTAGTACTAAAACGTTTTACACCAGTTTGGAACGGAAGTAAGCAATTAAAGGTAGCATTACCTTTTTTCAAAAAAATAGAAAAAAAATTCAAAAAAAAATATTTACAAGAAGTATCAATATATAGAGTTTTTAAATCTATAGAAGAGCAGAATAATTGGTTTGCAGCATGTGATAAACCAATATTGGCTGACTACATGGCAACAACATTAATAGCCAATAAAAATGAAGAAATAATAGCACCATTTGGGTTTGGAAAACTTAAACACACAGGAAGATTAGAAATAAAAAAATTATTAAAAGACTATAGTAAGTATTTAGAGCAAAAAGACAAGTTACAACAAGAAACATTTAAACATAGCGAATTAGAAATATTAGAAACAACAATAGTCTATAAAAATATAAAAGCAAAACAAATTGTTTTTTGTGAAGGATTTGGATTAAAAGACAATCCGTATTTTAATTATTTACCAATGAATGAAGCAAAAGGGGAACTGCTAACAATACATGCACCAAAACTCCAAATAGATTATTTATTAAAAGCAGCAATATTTGTATTACCCATAGGAAAAGATTTGTACAAAGTAGGCGCGACATTTAACTGGAAAGATAAAACAATAAAGCCAACAAAAGAAGGAAAAGAAGAATTGATAAAAAAATTAGAAACAACAATCAGTACACCATATAAAATAGTAGATCATGTGGCAGGAATACGACCAACAGTAAAAGATAGAAGACCCTTGATAGGAAAACATCCAAAATACAAACAATTAGCAATATTAAACGGATTAGGAACAAGAGGAGTGATGATAGCACCAATAGTAGCAAAACAACTATATGAAAATATAGAAAATAAGATATCGTTAGATAAAGAAATAGATATCAAGCGATTTAATTAGTATCTTTTTTTTTATTACCATCATAGCTAACAAACATATTGATATAAATAATCCTAGAAAGTTTTAACATAAAAGGAGTTAGAGAAATTAAGGCAATAACAACACCAACAAAACTCCACATTAATTCAATACCCAAAAGGTTAAAAATAATAAAAGTAACAATAGAAGTTCCAACAGATAAACCGTAAGAAACATACATAGCACCATGATAAAAAGAAGGTTCAATCATATATTTTAAACCACAATTATCACATTTATCATGAATTTTTAAAATAGTTTTTAAATGTAAAGGATTTTTATCCACATAAAAATCACCAGCATGACATTTAGGGCATTTATTATTAAAAATGCTATATAATTTAGAACCTTTTTTGAACATATATTTTAGTTAGTAATTAATTAGATTAAAAGTGAATAAAAAATTAGACAATACCTTTAGGTCACCAAACTTTTATTTATTTTCGCCATATGTACATAAATACAGTGCAAATATAATAGAATAAACAAAAACTTGTGTAACAAACTATGCTTAACGCTCATAACATAACCGTATCTTTTCAAGGAGAAGAATTATTTTCAGGAATTACATTTAAACTAATACCAGGTGATCGAATAGGATTGGTAGGTAAAAATGGTGCAGGGAAATCAACCTTACTAAAAATAATAGCAAAAGAACAAGAATACGATAAAGGAACAATCGCATTTGAAAAAGAAGTTAAAATAGGATTTTTAAAGCAAGATATAGATTTTGAAGGCGGTAGAACCGTATTAGAAGAATCGTATCAAGCATTTAAAGAAATAATAGAAACAGAAAAAAAATTAGAAGGAATAAATACCCAACTAGCAGAACGTACCGATTATGAAAGTGAATATTATAGTGAACTATTACATGATTTAGATGATTTACAACATAGATATGAACTACTAGGAGGATATAACTATCAAGGACAAACAGAAAAAATATTAAAAGGACTAGGGTTTGCAAACGAAGATTTTAATAGTTTAACCGAAACATTTTCAGGAGGATGGCGAATGCGAATAGAATTGGCAAAATTATTATTACAAGATAATGATATATTACTATTAGATGAGCCAACAAACCATTTAGATATAGAATCAATCATCTGGTTTGAAAACTTCTTAAAAAGCTTTACAGGAGCAATAATGATGGTGTCGCATGATAGAATGTTTTTAGATAATGTAACTAATAGAACCATAGAAATATCGTTAGGACAGATATATGATTTCAAAAAATCATATACCGGATATTTGGTATTACGATCAGAAATAAAAGAAAAACAATTACAATCACAAAAAAATCAAGAAAAAGAAATAAAACGAACGGAAGACTTAATAAATAAGTTTAGAGCCAAAGCAAACAAAGCATCTATGGCACAATCGTTAATAAAAAAGCTAAATAAAATAGAGCGAATAGAAGTAGATCAAGATGATAATGCAGTGATGAAAGTACGATTTCCAGTATCGGTAACACCAGGGAAAATAGTATTTGAAATAGAAAATTTAGCAAAAAACTATGGAGAAAAGATAGTATTAAAAGAAGTAGATCTATTAATAGAAAGAGGAAGTAGATTAGCGTTTATAGGGCAGAATGGACAAGGAAAATCAACCTTAGCCAAAATAATGGTAAATGAAATAGAATATGATGGAATGTGTAAATTGGGACATAATGTACAAGTAGGCTATTTTGCACAAAACCAATCGGAATATTTAGATGGCGAAAAAACAGTACTTCAAATAATGGAAGATGCCTCAACCGATACCAATCGAATGAAAGTAAGAGATATGCTAGGAGCATTTTTATTTGGAGGAGATACCGTAGATAAAAAAGCAAAAGTACTATCAGGAGGAGAACGAAATCGATTAGCAATATGTAAAATGTTATTAAGTCCGTTTAACGTATTAATAATGGATGAGCCAACCAACCATTTAGACATAGCATCCAAAAATGTACTAAAAAAAGCATTGATAGATTATGAAGGGACATTAATACTAGTATCACACGATAGAGATTTTTTACAAGGCTTAACAGATAAAGTATATGAATTTAAAGATCATAAAATAAAAGAATATTTAGGAGATATAAACTATTATTTAGAAACGCATAAGCTAGAAAATATGCGAGAAGCAGAAAAAAAACTAAATAAAAAAGAGAAAGTAAAAAAAGAAACAAATATTGATAACAAAACCAAAAGAGAAAACGATAAAACAATAAAACGACTTAAAAATAAAGTAAGTAAAGTAGAAACCGAAATAGCAAAGCTAGAAAAAGAAATAGTTAATCTAGACATAGAGTTAGCACAAGATTATGATGCAGTATCAAAAAAAGAAGGTTTTTTTGATGGATATAATGCAAAGAAAAAGAAAGTAAGTACATTAGAAAATGAATGGGAACGATTGGTTGGAGAGTTGGAAGTGTTGGAGTAATACCAATTCTATTTCAAAATGCGCTAAATAAATTTGAACTATTTTTTTGTTTTACAATCTTCAAATTTCAAGCATAGCAATAGCTATGATTTAAATTTTAAGTGCAGTAAAACAGGAAAAGATAAATAATTTATAGCGTATTTTGATGTTGAATTGGTATAAATTAGAAATTAAGTAGAATTATAATAAGAGAAAGTAACAAATAAACTATTAAAAGAAGTTAACAATAATTTACGATATCAATTGTTTTGGTTAACTTTATAGAACATTTTTATATCATGAATTGAAACTGTATGATATAAAATATACTTACTTTAGTTGCGGAATAAAAAAACGTCTGAAAAATGAACCGAATAAAGGAAGTTTTGGAGGAAAAAGCTACAATATGGGAAATGCCTATGTGCAAAACAGACAACAACCAAGACTGGAAATACGAATGCGTATTGCAGAAATTTAGACATAGATGCGAAGGAATTAATCATTTCAAATAGAGAAAAGAAATGAACGAATCAACAACTCGAAAAGAACTAATAGACGTTCAGTTAAAAGAAGCTGGATGGGATATAAATGACCATACTCAAGTTGTAGAGGAATATGTTGTTGACTTGACTTCTGGAAATCAAGTAAAAGAACCGAAAGAGAAATATGGTATCAATCAATTTTCCGATTATGTTTTATTAGGTAAAAACGGAAAACCCTTAGCAGTTGTTGAAGCAAAGAAAAGCTCCAAAGACCCAAACACAGGACGTGAACAAGCAAAACAATACTGTTACAATATTCAAAAGAAAACAAATGATATTTTACCATTTTGTTTTTACACAAACGGACACGAAATATTTTTTTGGGACTTAGAAAATGCTCCACCAAGAAAAGTAGTCGGTTATCCCACAAGAGAAGATTTAGAACGTTACCAATATATAAGAGAAGCCAAAAAACCACTTACAAGTGAACTTATAAATACGAAAGTTGCAGGCAGAGATTACCAAATAAGAGCGATACGTTCTATAATGGATGGTTTAGAACAAAAAAGAAGAACTTTCTTGATTGTTATGGCTACTGGTACTGGTAAAACAAGAACTATAATTGCATTAGTAGAAGCACTTATGCGAGCAGGTTGGGCAGAAAAAGCATTGTTTTTAGTAGACAGAATAGCTTTAAGAGATCAAGCTTTAGAAGCATTTAAAGAACATTTACCTAACGAACCAAGATGGCCAAAACTTGGCGAAAAGAGTATTGCAAAAGACAGACGTATTTATATTTCTACCTATCCAACAATGCTCAACATTGTTAGAGAAGAAAATGAAACCTTATCGCCCCATTTTTTTGATATAATTGTAGTAGATGAAAGCCACAGAAGTATTTACAACACTTATAAAGAAGTATTAGATTATTTCAATACAATAACCATTGGCTTAACAGCTACGCCAACAGATGTGATAGACCACAATACGTTTAAAATATTTGATTGTGAAGATGGTTTACCTTCTTTTGCATACACGTATGAAGAAGCTGTAAATAACATTCCTCCATATTTGTGCAATTTTCAAGTAATGAAAATTAAAACCAAATTTCAAACAGAAGGCATTAGTAAAAGAACAATTTCTTTAGAAGACCAAAAGAAATTAATTTTGGAAGGAAAAGAGATAGCTGAAATCAATTTTGAAGGTGTAGAGCTTGAGAAAAAGGTAATAAACAAAGGAACAAATACACTTATTGTAAAAGAATTTATGGAAGAATCCATAAAAGATAGTAACGGAGTACTTCCTGGGAAAACTATATTTTTCTGTGCAAATATTGCTCACGCAAGACGAATGGAAGAAATTTTTGATCAATTATACCCACAGTACAATGGAGAATTGGCTAAAGTAATAGTTTCTGAAGATTCTAGAGTTCACGGAAAAGGTGGTTTGCTAGACCAATTTAAAAACAAAGATTTTCCAAGAGTAGCTATCAGTGTAGATATGCTAGACACTGGTATCGATATAAGAGAATTGGTAAACTTAGTTTTTGCAAAACCAGTATATTCTTATACCAAATTTTGGCAAATGATTGGTAGAGGAACTCGGTTGCTAGAACCAACACAAATGAAATCTTGGTGTACCAAAAAAGATGTATTTCTAATTTTAGACTGTTGGGATAATTTTGAATATTTCAAACTAAAACCAAAAGGGAAAGAAATTAAGCAAGCCATTCCTATTCCTGTGAAATTATTTGGTTTGCGATTAGAGAAACTAACATTAGCCTTTGAAGCTAGTATGCAAGAAACTATTATAGAAGAATGCAAAAGACTACAAAACCAAATCGCTTTATTACCTGCTAATTCTATAGTAATTAAAGAAAATAGTAAAGCAGTTGCAAAAGTAAATGAAACTAATTTTTGGGAAAATATAGACAATGACAAAATAAGTTTTCTAAAGTCCGAAATTCTTCCTTTAATGAAAACAGTTTCAGGTGTAGACTATAAAGCTATGCGTTTTGAAAAGAATATTTTAGAAGTTTCTTTAGCCAAAATACAAGAGGAACAAGAAAAGTACGAGATGCTTAAAGATGCTTTAATAGAACGTATTGCTGACCTTCCTCTTTCATTAAATATCGTAGCAAAGCAGCAAGAATTGATTAAAAATGCACAACGAAATCATTTTTGGAATAACATTAATGAAGAAAAATTCAATAATTTAATAGATAGGCTTTCTCCATTAGCAAGATATATTGATTCTAGTGAAACAACTGCTGGACCTTCTAAATTTAATTTTGAGGATGAACTATTAACTAAAGAAATGGTAGCGTTTGGTCCGCAAAATGAAGCAGTAAGCATTACTCGATATAGAGAAATGGTAGAAGAGAAAATTAAAGAATTAATAGAGTTCAATCCTATTCTTCAAAAAATATTGGATGGGAATGCCATTTCAGAAGAGGAAGTGGAAGCACTTGCCAATGAATTACACCAAGAAAACCCACATATTACTATTGGGCTTTTGCGTAGAGTATATCAAAACAGAAAAGCAAAATTCTTACAATTTATAAAACATATTTTGGGTCTTGAAGTTTTAGAAACCTTTACAGAAAGTGTTGCTACTGCTTTTGATGCTTTTATAACAGAAC
>Ga0256840_1002583_pt1 | contig 15799 bp, 14 predicted proteins | sample 355202metaG_FD_185969 | JGI IMG/M metagenome (GOLD analysis project Ga0256840, IMG submission 185969) | Hydrothermal vent microbial communities from Mid Atlantic Ridge, Atlantic Ocean - 355-202 | ecosystem: Environmental > Aquatic > Marine > Hydrothermal vents | place: Atlantic Ocean: Mid... | reverse complement strand
CCAAGGCCCAGGAGTTATATCCTGACCTTTACGTAGTAGTTATTACTGGTTTTGCCACGACAGATACAGCCAATGAATCCTTTAAAAAAGGGGTTTTTGACTTTTTAGCCAAGCCATTTAGATTAAGCGATTTAAAAGCTATTTTGCAAAAAATTATTGAAGATAAAAATGCAAATCAAAGGTAAAGAATTTATTGCGTTTTTTGTAAACTTCTTTGCTGGAGCCATTCTATTCAAAGATATGCGGCCCAAACCTTCTGACGATCTCAACTAAATCTTACAATTGCCAGCAAGTATAGTCTTTATAAGGTTTTGTCTTGGCTGGTGCAATTTAAGTTATATTCCTTTAATTTTCTCCACAAAGACGTTCTGCTGATTCCAAGGATTTTGGCTGTTTGTTGTTTATTGCCCTGGGTGTAGCTAAGTATTTTTAGGATGTATTCCTTTTCTACTTGGGCCAGGGTTTTCAAGGTTTGGCAGTTTGCTTTTTGAAATCTAGGAGGAAGGTGTTTGACTTCAATAATCTCGCCTTCAGCTATCAGCACTGCTCGTTCAATGGCGTATTCTAGTTCTCTGACGTTTCCAGGAAAGGAGTAATTTTGAAAAATAGCTAAAACCTCTTCAGAGATGATCTTGATCTTTTTTTTGAATTCTTGATTGTACTTGTGCAAGAAGTAATGCGCAAGCAAAGGAATGTCTTCTTTGCGTTCACGTAAAGGGGGGACTTCTATGGATATGGCGTTAAGGCGGTAGTAGAGGTCTTCTCTAAATTGGTTTTGGTTGACTTTAGTTGCTAGATCTGGAGATGTAGCAGCAATGATGCGAACGTCTGCTTTGACTTCAGCAGTACCTCCATAACGAATAAAGGCCTTTTTTTCGATGACCTTTAAAAGCATGCCCTGCAGGAGAAAAGGCAGGTGTTCAATTTCGTCCAAAAATAGAGTCCCTTGTCTGGCAGTTTCTAACAGCCCCTTCCTTTTTCTGGTTTTGTTTTCCAAATCTTCGTGTTCTTCTCCAAAGATCTCCTTTAAGAATATTTCGGGTTGAAAGTTGCTGCAATGGACCGCTAAAAATCTGTGTTTTTTGCGTAAGCTCAAGTCGTGAATGGTTCTGGCAATAAGTTCTTTGCCTGTTCCTGTTTCGCCAAGAAGAAGCACAGGACAGTCTAAATTGGCAATTTTGTTGAGTTTTTTCTTAAGTTCTTGAATTTTAGGGGTTTGGCCTATGATCCAGGGGATGCTGTTGTTTGTGCGCATGGTCCTTAAATTTATTTTTTAGAGTACAACTTTTTGAGTCAATATTTTTTGTCTGGTTTAGGCTTTGATAATACCTAAACTGGTTTAGGCTTTGATAATACCTAAAAAGTTTTTACAGAATTTTTTTAATTTTTTAGTAACCAAGAAATATGTTAATCTTTATATACGTTTTGTTTTATTTTGTAAAGATTTTTGTTTTGGTGTGTTTAATTTTGAAACAAAAACAATTTAAGGTTTATTTTTTAACAAAATATATATTTTATTTAAAATCAATATGTTATGATTAAATAAAAACGTTTGACAAAAAATTCACAATCATTTAGGCAGTTATTATTTCAAAATTAAACATAAGGAGGAGAATATGGCAAAATTGTATCGGGTTTTGGTTTTAGGTGTAATCTTTTGTTTAAGCCTGCCAGGAGTTAGTTGGGCAGTGGATGTGGTGTTGCAGACTCCTGGTCATTCCTGGTGGTTTTGGCCAGCTGTTTTGTTTTTTTTCTGTTTTGTGTTGGGAATAATAGCCGTATTGGCTGGCGTTGGGGGAGGAGTTTTGTACGTTCCTTTAGTAAGTGGATTTTTTCCCTTTCATATTGATTTTGTGCGTGGAGCAGGTTTAATGGTTGCCTTGGCAGGAGCCTTGGCTGCTGGGCCTGGATTGCTTAGGCGTAATTTGGCTAGTTTGCGCTTAGCTCTACCTTTGGCTTTAAGTGTTTCTATTTGTTTCATTGGCGGAACTTTTTGAGGTTTGTATTTTTTCCATCTCAATCCGGGTTATGTTCAGACTGCCTTGGGAATCACTATTGTTTGGTCCTGCAACCTTATAACAAGAGAATTAACGAGAAAGGACATAAGGCACGAATTTTCCACAATAAGAGATACGTAAGCACCCTACGTGTACTAACAATTATCATGCGGACTATAAAAAACAGAACTATCTACGTAAGACAAGTATTCGAACCATAGTCTTTTAACGTAGGGGGGAAATATCTTTGGAATATCTATCCATCAGGTAGGAAGAAGGATAAAAATTACGAGTTAAAATTTGTAGTGTAGAACAAAAATTGAAAAATACAGTAATTTCAATAGATTGGTAAAGATTTTGACAAACTTAGGCTAAAACAAACCCAGAAGAAATCTCTGAATTCTTCAGAAATTCATTTGTGTTTTTGTAAAATTCTTGTTGACATTTAAATTGTTTCACTGTTACAGATTTTTAAAAAGAATTGTTAAAAAATGAAATAGTAAAAGCATAATAATTGGTAAAAACCTTTTAAAAGGAGGAGTTATTATGACATTACAAACAATGGTATTGGGACACAGGGTAGGAGTTTTAAATGCTAGTATTCCTAAGGATCGTGACGATCCTAAGAAGGAGGGAAAGATTAGTGGAAATAGTGGAAGCTTATCTAAAGGACCAGGAAAGAATAAGGGATCCCTTGCGTTGAAAACTTTGGTATTTGGGCTTTTTTCTGGTTTTCTCTATTACCTTTTGTTTTCTAATGAGCAGTGGGTAACCACTGAATATACAAAGGGTGGTTGGCACGCTGTTTATCCCATATGTACAGCCCTTATTTTTTCTTTTGTGCATGGAGCCTTTGCAAGTAATCTTTTATCCTTACTTGGAATAGAGGCAAAAAAGTAATCCTCAAGAAAATTAATATGGAGGTATTATGAGAAAACATTTAATACTTTTTATTGTTATTTCCATAATGTTTTGTGCCACAGAAATATTTGCAGGTGGAGGAGGTCCTCCGAAGAACTTAATAAAGGGATATATTTTAAAGGTAAATCCTGATAGGACCATGTTGTTTGAAAAGGATAATGGTGAAGAAGTAATCATCTATCTTCCTAAAGATATGGACATAAAGGATGTGCCTTTAAATAGAAAGGTACTCGTAAGTCTAAAAACAGTGGATCACAAAATAACCAATGAGGTAAAGTCCATATCTATTATGTTTATAGACCTTCCAGCATCAAAGGTAATTGCCCTGCTTATTGTCGGGTTAATAGGAGGTCTTTTGAGCGGTTTTATTGGTTCTGGTGGTGCATTTGTCCTTACTCCTTCTATGATGTCCCTTGGAGCACCTGGGGCAGTTGCTGTGGCAAGCAATATGTGCCATAAGTTTCCAAAGGCAATGGTAGGTGCTTACAAGAGATGGAAATATGGTCAGGCGGATATAAAACTTGGGGTGGTCATGGCAGTAAGTGCCATTATAGGGGTTCAAATTGGGATTAAAATTCAGAAATATATTTTACATCACTGGGGCAATGCAGGTTCTAATCTATATGTAAGTCTTATGTTCGTAATTGTATTGGTGCTTGTTGGTGGATATGTGTTTTATGATGCGTATAAATTGGCAAAGGGTGGAAAGGAGGCACAGACTACAAAGCTAGCTCAGGCACTTCAAAGAATAAACCTACCTCCAATGATTCATTTTAAACAAGCAGGTATCAGGATATCTGCCTGGTTCACCATACCTGTTGGTGTGGCCACAGGTATGCTCGCTGCTACCATTGCAGTGGGTGGTTTTATAGGGGTTCCAGGTATTATATATGTGATTGGGGCATCTGCCCTTGTTGCAAGTGCAACTGAGCTTGTTATAGCCTTTTGTATGGGGCTTTGGGGTTCCATTCAATGGGGTTTAAGCGGTCTTATTGACATTCGACTCACACTATTAATACTTGCTGCGTCCTTAATTGGTGTCCAGTTGGGAGCCCTTGGTACAACCTATGTTAAGGATTACACCATAAAGATAGTTATGGGTACTGTGATGTTGATAGTTTCCATAAGTAGAGGAGCCAAGATACCAGGCTATCTTGCACAATTGGGTTTAAGAGCTCCCCTTTCTCCTGATACAGCCAGAATACTAGATGCCATAAGCTTCTGGTCTCTTGTGGCTGCACTTGCCACTGCAGGCATAGTTATCACCTTTTTTATGGTAAAAGGAATGATTGCTGCGAAAAGAGAAGGTACTTGAAAATAAAATATTATATAGAGAAAAATGCAGGGGCACGGTCCCCTTTGGGACTGTGCCTTAAGGCAATAACAAGATAATAGATTGAATAAGACAGGAGGACTTTCTATAATAGGAGAGCCCTATAACCCATACTTTCTAATCTTTCTCCATAAAGTTATCCGGGAAAATCCAAGGAGTTTTGCTGCTTTGGTTTTGTTATATCCAGTGGTTTCCAGGGCCTTTTTGATTAGATATTTTTCTTGTTCTTCTAAAGAAAGAGAAGGATCTTGTTCAGCCTTTATCTTGTAATTGCATATATCAGAGGGGAGGTCTTCAAGTTTAATATGTTTAGTTTCTGCCAATGCCACGGCCCTTTCAATGATATTTTCCAATTCCCTTACGTTTCCAGGAAATGGATAGTTTAACATAACCTCTTTTGCCTCTTTTGAAATACCTTTTATATCTTTACCAAATATTTTGTTGTACTTGTCTAAAAAACGTTGTATGAGGAATGGAATATCCTCTCTTCTTTCCCGTAAAGGAGGAATCTCTATGGAAACAACGTTTAAACCATAAAATAGTTTTTTTCTAAATGTTCCTTTTTGTACCATCTCTTTTAAGTCTTTGTTAGTAGCAGCAATAATCCTGATATCAATTTCAATTGGATCTATGCTACCTTCCCTTAAAATAGCTTTTTCCTGAAGTACCTGTAAGAGCTTTGTCTGCATGGAAAGACTCATTTTATCAATCTCATCTAAAAACAAAGTCCCTTTGTTGGCTGCTTCTAATGCTCCAATCTTTGTGTTATATGTACCTGGAACTGCCCCCTTTTCATATCCAAAAATCTCCGTTGCAATTAATTCTTCACTAAAGGCAGCACAATTAAAGGATATAAAAGGACCATTTTTTCTGGAACTGTTATAGTGGATGGCCTTTGCCACCAGGTACTTGTCTGTTCCTGTCTCTCCATAAATAATGACATTGCAATCTACTTTGGCCACTTTCATGATAAGGTTGTAGATCTTTTGCATTTTTTTGCTTTTGCCAACAAAATAACTAAAATTATCATGGGTAAGTGTTTGCTTGAGCCTTTTATTCTCTTCTTTTGGGGATATTTTTTCCTCAGCCTTTTTTATGAGAGAGCTAAGTTCTTCTAAATTCAGAGGTTTTGTAATATAGTAAAAGGCCCCTTTTTTAATGGCCTCCACCGCGGTCTCTATGGAGGCATAACCTGTCATTATTATCACTTCAGTTTCTGGAGAGATCCTTTTTATTTCTGTTAAAAGAGTTAAACCGTCTATATCTGGTAATTTTAGGTCCAAGAGAACAAGAGGAGGACGATCATACAAAAGATATTTTAACACTTCTTCTCCATGGGAAAAGGCTATTGATTCATAACCTTCCCTGGTAAATATCTCCTTTAAACGTTTGCGCGTTATCTTTTCGTCATCAACAATAACAATTTTTTTAGAACGTTTTAACATTGTTGAAAAAAGGTAGGTTTAGAGAATTTTTAAAAATCAGAGTTTCCTTTATTTGACTTAACTGCAAAAAAAACAAAAATTTGCTTTTTTTGTCAACAAGCTAGAATATAACCTGTTTAAATATTTGAACGTTTGCCTTGCAATTTTAAGACAAACGGGAAAAAAAGTTTTTGCAGACGCGTCTTATTTTATCTTGTTCTATATTTTTTTCTATATTTTTGGATTTCAAAGGGGCGAAGCCCCATGGCTTGTCAAGGCCTTTATATTGTTTTTATCTTTTTTCTAAAGTGTTAACTATCTTTATTTCATTTTGAAACAATAATAGGAATAATGAATATTATAAGATATTGTCAAGTAAAATTTTGTTTACGTAACAGAACGAGTTCTGTTGCTTGAGGGGGATGAGAAGAGGGGTAGATGGGTGGCGGAATCTTTTATTTTACGTTTTACACCTTTTAACAAAAAATCAGAATTTCCTTTTTTTACAAAAACTATAATGTCTTCCAGTATCTCTTTTTCCATTGATGGTGGGAAGTTAGAAAGGGCTGTTTTGGCCTTGTTTAAATATGTTTGATTAAATTCAAGATCTTTTTTTAATATCCCCTTTTCGTTTATTTCCTGCAAAATGGTTGAGTATTCTTTGTCCGTTAATTTTCCTTTTTTTATTCTTTTTATAAGTTTTGTTGTAAGGTCAAGTTATTTATTGTTTTATAAAAAGTATATTTTTTGATATTTTGTAGTTACGTCTTGGAGATATTTTTTATTTGCTTAAGCCAAAGATTTAACTTTGCTTCCTGGCCTTGTTTTTTAGGTGTATAGAATTGCCTTTGCTGGAGCCCTTCAGGTAAATATTGTTGCTGGACGTAAGCCTCTGGGTAGATGTGGGGATACTTGTAGCCCTTGCCGTATCCCCATTTTTTGTGCAAGGACGTATTTGGATTGCGTAAGTGTAAGGGCACAGGTTTAAGTCCATTTTGGCGGACTTCTTTTTGCGCTGCCAGATAAGCCGCATAGGCAGAATTGGATTTGGGGGCCAGGGCAAGATAGATAGTGGTTTCTGCTAGAGGGATAAAGCCTTCAGGCATTCCAATTGTTTCTACGGCTTGGGCACAGGCTACGGCTAAGTTAAGGGCCTGAGGGTCAGCTAGACCAACGTCTTCAGCAGCAGAAAGGATAAGCCTTCTACAGATAAACCTAGGATCTTCTCCACTTTCCAGCATACAGGCCAAATAGTAGATGGCAGCGTCAGGATCGCTTCCGCGAATAGATTTGATAAAAGCAGAGGCAAGGTCATAATGGACGTCTCCGTCCCGGTCTCCTTTGATGATCATTTCAGGTAGCTTTAGTTTTAATTCTTCTGGAGAACATTGGCTTAAATCTAGTTGAGCTACGTATTCCAAAAGGTTTAACAATCTGCGTCCATCTCCAGCGCAGGCCTGAATAATTATTTCTATAGCTTCTGCAGGTAAACTTAAAGACAAGGCTTCTAGACCACGTTTAGCTAATTGTTCCAGTTCAGCAGTTGATAGGGGGATTAACCTTAAAACGTGCATTCGAGACAAAAGTTGTCTGGTGAGACTAAAACTTGGATTTTCCGTAGTCGTGGCCAATAAGGTTAATTGCCCCGTTTCTAGTAAAGGCAAGAAAAAGTCCTGCTGAGCCTTGGAGAATCTGTGAATTTCGTCTAAAATAAGCAGTTTTTTATCTTTAACTTGTTTTCTTAACTGGGACAGATTGGTCTCTGGCGCGCTCAATCTTATAAAAGCAAGGTCCCATTGTTGAGCCAAAATAAGGGCTAACGTAGATTTGCCTACTCCTGGAGGACCAAAAAAAAGTATATTTTGAGGATTTGAGGTTAAAAGCCTTTTGATTTTGTCTCGAAGGTGAATTTGGCCAATAAATTGATCTAGGTTTTGCGGTCTTAATTTTTCAGCTAAGGGTATAATCATTTTGATAGATTTTTTATTTTTTTTGAGGTTCTCAAATTTGAACTCAGAGGCATTTAAAAAACTTAAGAATAATTAGTCTAAGGAAAACGTGTAAATAAGACGCGTCTGCAAGAACTTTGTTTTTCCCGTTTGTCTTAAAATTGCAAGACAAACCTTCAATTATTTAAACAGGTTATATGCCAGTTTGTTAAGAAAAAAAGCAAATTTTTATTTTTTGCAGTTGCGTCAAATAAGCTTTGTGGGTTTTAAATGTTATGTTTTTGAGGAGGCATTTTCTGTAAGTGCCCTGGTTAATTTTTCTTGGTCAGTTTTAAATAGCTTGTAGTTGATACTATCTTCCAAAGCCTGCCTACAGGCATCAATAATGTTAAACGAGACTCCCACCGTAGTCCAAGTTTGCTTAGCGTCTCCAGATTCAATCAAAACCCTAACCTTAGAGGCTGTGCCTTTGCTCTCTTGGTCAAGGGAAGAAAAAACTCTGACCTTAAAGTCAAGCAGGTGAACTTCTTTTAGCTGGGGATAAAAGCGTTCCAAGGCCTTGCGTAAGGCATTGTCCAGAGCGTTTACTGGCCCCTTGCCCGTAGCTGCAGTGTGCTCTAGCATTCCCCCCACTCTGAGCATAACCGTAGCTTCAGAAAGGGGTTGTTCTTGTTTGCGTTTGGTTTCCAAAACCCGGTAATTTTCCAGGGTAAAATAATTTCTTGCCCGTCCCATGATTTTGTTTAAAAGCAATTCAAAAGAGGCCTCAGCTGCGGTATATTCGTAACCTTGGCTTTCCAATTTTTTTAAAGTAGCCAGGAGTTCCAAAACAAAGGGATCGTTTTTATCGAGATAAAATCCGTATTGTCTGGCCTTGAATAAGATGTTGGATTGACCAGCCAAGTCAGAAAGTAAAATCCTTTGTTTGTTACCTACTGCTTCAGGCTGAATGTGTTCGTAGGTTTTGGGGTTTTTGCGTACGGCACTGACGTGGACTCCTCCTTTGTGGGCAAAGGCTGACTTGCCAACAAAGGGCTGGCGGTGAAAAGATGGCAAATTGGCTACTTCTGAAACGAATAAGGAAACCGAGGTGAGAAGTTTTAGTTTGCCTGTGGGCAGACATTGATATCCGAGTTTTAATTCAAGGTTGGGAATAATTGAGCAAAGATTGGCATTGCCACACCTTTCTCCGTATCCATTTATGGTCCCTTGGACTTGAATTGCCCCGGCCTGAACCGCAGCCAAACTATTGGCTACAGCTAGTTCTGAGTCGTTATGGGCGTGAATGCCCAACTTAGCCTTGGGCAGACGTTTGCGCACTTCTTCAACTATTTCTTTGACCTCAAAAGGCGTAGTCCCCCCATTGGTATCACACAAAACCAGCACGTCTGCTTTAGCTTCGTAAGCCTTTTGTAAACAGGCTAGGGCGTATTCCCTATTTTGTTTAAATCCATCAAAAAAGTGTTCAGCATCAAAAAACAACTCTAAAATATTAGGTCTTAAAAAATTAAGACTATTAGCAATTAATTCTAGGTTGTGTTCCAAAGTAGTTTTGAGAGCATCTGTTACGTGGATGTCCCAGGTTTTGCCAAAAATAGTAATGGCCTTGGTTTTGGCCTTGAGCAGTCCTTGGAGGTTGGGATCGTTTTCAGGCAGTTTGTTCGGATGGTGAGTACTGCCAAAGGCTACGATTTTGGCCTGTTTAAAGGAGTAGTTTTGCACTTCTTGAAAAAAGCGATTGTCTGTTAAGTTGGAACTAGGCCATCCCCCTTCGATGTAATCAAATCCGAGTTCGTCTAATTTTTGGGCAATTCTGATCTTATCTTCTAGGGAAAAATTTACGTCTTCGGCTTGAGTGCCATCACGTAAGGTCGTATCATAAATAAAAATTTTGCTCATAGTTGATTCCATTTTTGGGTTGGCAATTTTAGTTTTCTTGATCCAAACCAAAGGCCTCGTGCAGGGCCCGGACTGCAAGTTCAGTATATTTTTCTTCGATTAGACAGCTGATCTTGATCTCTGAAGTGCTGATGATCATGATGTTGATGTTTTCGTTTTTGAGGGTAGAAAAGGCAATGGCAGCCACTCCTGAATGGTTGCGCATACCAACGCCAATAATGGATATTTTGGCCACCTTGGGATCTGCTAAAATTTGGGAGGTGCCCAATTCGTCTTGTTTACGCTTTAAGATAGCTAGGGTTTGTTCTACGTGTTCGCGCGGGACAGTAAAGGTGATGTCTGTAGTTCCATTGCGGCTGGGGTTTTGGACGATCATGTCCACGACAATACCTGCGGCGGCAATTGGTTCAAATATGTTGGCTGCAACTCCTGGTTTGTCCAAAACATCGGTTACGGTAATTCGCGCTTGATTCTTGTCGTAGGCAATGCCTGAGACCATGGCAAGTTCCATTGTTTCGTCCTCCTGGGTTACTAAAGTGCCTGGACCATCTTTAAAGGTGGATTTGACCAGAATAGGAATGTTGTATTTTTTGGCAAATTCTACAGAGCGGATCTGTAAAACCTTGGCCCCCATGCTGGCCATTTCCAGCATTTCGTCATAACTTATCTTATCTATGCGCCGGGCACTAGAACAAATATTGGGATCTGTGGTATAAACGCCATCTACGTCCGTATAGATTTCACACAAATTGGCCTGTAAGGCAGCAGCTATGGCCACGGCACTGGTGTCAGATCCTCCCCGGCCCAAGGTCGTAATCCGGTTTTCCCAATCACAACCTTGAAATCCGGCAATCACCAATACGTCGTACTTTTGAAAATAATTTTTTAATTTTTCCGCATCAATGTCCAAAATCCTAGCCCGTCCAAAGTCCCGATCCGTGCGAATGGGAATCTGAAATCCAAGCAAGGACCTGGCCTTAACGCCTGCTTGTTTGAGTAAAATGGCAAACAAAGCTACTGATACCTGCTCTCCAGTGGCTATGAGCACGTCCATTTCAGCTGGATCGGGATGAGGACTCCACTTTTTAGCCATTTCCAACAAGCGATTGGTTTCTCCTGCCATAGCTGATAAAACTACGGCTACTTTTTTCCCTTGTTTTAAAGGGATCATAACCTTTTCTTTGACTTTACACATACATTCCAGATTGGCTACAGAGGTCCCTCCAAATTTTTGTACCACTATGTCCATAGCTTGTGTTCCTTTAGTCGGTTTTGAATTTGGCCAAGTAGTATGCTATCTTTGTCCAAAGATGTAAAGTGAAAAATGCGCAGATTTTTTTGCAATTTGATTTTTATTTGAACGTGGTTGGGATATTGAGCTGGGTTCAAGTATTTTGCCCACTCTACTATTCTCAATCTGTTTTCATCTTCTAAAATATCGGCCCAAAAGTCTTCAGGTGGACCTTGCAACCGATAGAGATCAAAGTGGGCTACTTCGGGTTGGGTGGGATAAATGTTTAAAATGTTAAAACTAGGGCTGCTTACTTCTGCCTGTTCGCCTCCAGGTAGGGAACTGACCAAAAAACGCACTAGAGTTGTTTTGCCAGCGCCTAAATCTCCATCTAAAAGCAACAAGGGAAGAGGTTGGCTTTGGACCAACAACTCAGCCAAAACTTTGGCCATCATGTGGGTTTGGTTTAGAGAATTAACTTGTAAGCGCATTATCTTGGTTTTTTGCCCTGGCTAAGGCCCGAGGAATTGCCTTGGCAATATCTTGGGCCAGGTTGCCGCGGTAGGGATATTGTTCTTGAAGATAATAACCACTTAAACCGTGTAAATAAACTCCAAGACAGGCGCTTTGATCTGCTGGATAACCTTGGGCTAAGAGTGTGCCCAACATTCCAGCCAAGACGTCTCCTGAACCGCCTAGAGCAAGGTTGGGAGTGGCAAAGGGAGAAATGTATAAAGGCTGACCAGGGATGGCAATGATAGTTGCAGCTCCTTTTAAGATCAAGTTGACTTTGTATTTTTGAATAAATTTAAGGGCATAACGGGCCCGTTCTTGATTGATCTCTTGGGCCGTTACCTGAAAAAATCTAGCCATTTCGCCTGGATGCGGAGTAAAAATAACCTTGGACTTATCAGGGATAAGTTCCATTAACTCAGGATGGTTAGCAAAGAAATACAAGCTATCTGCGTCAAAAACAGTAAAAGGAATGTCTAGGTGAAGATAGGCTTTTAACGTGTCCAAACAAGATTGTTCCCGACCTAGGCCTGGTCCAAAGACTACAGCTTTAAATCTGTTTAAAATTGGCTCTAATTTTTCTATTGTTTTGGGGGTCAAATAATAATTATCCTCTGGAAGATAAAAAGTCATTATTTCTGGATAGGTTCCTTTTATTTCTCCAGCCAATTGATGTGGACAGGCTACTGTTACTAATCCTGCTCCTGTTTTTAAAGCGCCTAGGGCTGAAAGTTGGGGCGCGCCGCTTAAACCTAGACTTCCACCTATGATCAAAACGTGTCCAGCTTCACCTTTGTGTAAGGTAGGGGAGGGTAGAGGTAAAAGTTCAAGTATTTTGGGATCTAGGGCATAGTGAGCACAAGGGTTGGTTTGCTTTATTTTTTTGGGAATGCCAATTTTGCCTACGATTAGTTTGCCTATGTAAGGCCTAGCTGGAGGTAAAAAAAGCCCAAGTTTAGCCTCTTCAAAGGTAATGGTTGCGTGGGCCTTTACTGCTAGGGGAGATGGATTTCCTGTTTCTCCATTTAAACCAGAAGGAATGTCCAAAGAAAGCACAAAGCTGTTTGCTCTGAGTTTGTTTATTTGCTTGATCCAGGTTTGGTAGTGGGGGCTAAGCTCTCCTTTAAAGCCTGTGCCGAGCAGTCCATCTATGACTATATCTACTTGGGGTAAAAAATCCATGTTGTATTCAGGTAAAAACATCAGAGGAACGTCCATTTTTTTGGCTAACTTCAAGTAATAGCCAGCAGTATTTTTATATTCTTTTTGGCGTTTGGCATGGAGAATCATCACCTTGGCCTCGTGATTAACCAGATGTCTGGCCAAGGCAAAACCATCTCCACCGTTGTTGCCTGGACCTGCAAAAACAAGGGCAGTTTTTCCTTTAAGGGAGGGGAAGTTATCCTTTAAAACGTACAAAGCCTCTCGGCTCGCATTTTCCATAAGAATTTCTGGTAGTAAACCAAACTCTTCTATGGCTAATTGATCCCACTTGGCCATTTCGGTTGGAGTAGGTAAAGGTTGGTACATGCTTAGCTCCTTTATGCCTCTATTATAACCACTGCTCCAGCCGTGGTTTGACTGTGGGTTAAGGAGCAGTGTAAAAATTTGCCACCTTTTTGTTTAAAAATTTGTAAGGCCTTTTGGCTTAAGTGAAGGCTTGGTTGGCCCAATTTGTTTTTTTGAATTTCTATGTGTTGAAAGGTAATGCCTTGAGTAAAACCAGTGCCCAAGGCCTTGACCAGAGCTTCTTTGGCGGCAAACCTGGCTGCCAAATAAAATTCTACAGGCGAAGAGATGTTTTCAATTTCAAACGGGGTTAAGACTCGGGAACAAAATTTGTGGCCAAAACGTTGATAGACGTTTTTTATCCTGTTTATTTCCACCAAGTCTATGCCTAGCCCAAGGATCATTCTGGAAACCGTCGGATAATGTCTAGCATTTGTTCTACGGCTTTAAAAATGCCTACATAAACCGATCTAGCAATAATACTATGGCCAATGGAGTATTCAGAAACGCCTTTGACCTTGGCAAATTTTAAGATGTTTTCGTAATTTAAACCGTGACCTAAGTTTACTTTTAAGCCCAGATCAAGTGCATAATTGATCCCATTTACGATTTTTTTAAATTCAAGCTCTTGTTTGTTTTTGGTTTTGGCATTGGCATAATGGCCAGTGTGAATTTCTATGTACTGTGCACCTATTTCCTTGGCTGCATCTATTTGTTTGGGATCAGGATCAATAAATAAGCTAATTAAGATGTCTTGTTCTTTTAACGGAGCTATAAACTCTTTTAATCGTTTTTCCTGTCCAAGACAGTTAAGCCCGCCTTCGGTAGTCAACTCTTGTCTTTTTTCTGGGACCAGACAGACCATGTGAGGTCTTAGCTGTAGGGCTATTTGCTGCATTTCAGATGTAGCTGCCATTTCCAAGTGGAGATTGGTTTTGAGGTGTTTTTTGAGGTGAAATACGTCTTCGTCTTGAATGTGACGCCTGTCTTCACGCAGGTGGACGATTATTCCATTGGCGCCTGCAATTTCAGCCAAGGTAGCCGCCATGAGAGGATCTGGCTCTTTTTCTAGTCTAGCCTGACGCAAAGTGGCTACGTGATCTACATTAACGCAAAGCTTGGGCATACTTTTTCCTCGCAGTTATTTATGTAAATTTTTGCGGGGTACGGGCAAATACTCTACACTAGGCACCTTTTGCACGGGTTGGGGATAAAGACTTAATAACTGTAAAATCTCTGAAGGCATCTCCGTGCTGATGTTGAGCCCGAGGTTTTTGGCCTGTTCCGCCGTAATGGGATAGTCGTGGGTCCATCTGCCTTCAGAAAGGGTTTTGGCCAGGGTTTTGGCTTTTTCTGAAGGATAATTTTTACTTAAAAGTTCGTAAGCAGCTTCTTCTACTTGTTTGATGGCCATTTTGCCCATGTCCGCCATAATCAGGGTGTTGTCGTCTGTTTTTTCCACAGGTTTTTGTTGGGTTATCCTGAGGATAGAGGCCGCAGGATATTGACCAAGCTGGGGATCGATGGGACCTAATACTGAAGATTCAGTCATAACGATTTCGTTGGCCGCCAGAGCGATCATAGTTCCACCGCTCATGGCATAATGGGGAACAAATACAGTTACCTTGCCCTGGTGATTTTTAAGGGCTCTGGCTATTTGTAAAGACGCTAAGACCAATCCGCCCGGAGTGTGCAAAATGATGTCCAAATCCATAGTGGGATCAGTTAGGTGAATGGCACGTAAAACTTCTTCGGAATCGTGGATGTCAATGTAACGAAAAACAGGAAAGCCAAGCAAACTCATCGTTTCTTGACGGTGGATTAACAAAATGACCCTGGAGTTTCTTTTCTTTTCTATTTTGGCGATGAGGCGTTGGCGAGCAGCTTCTAACATTTTTTGTTTGAGTAGAGGTTGCATAGCCGATAAAATAAAAAATATCCAAAAAAGGTCCAAAAAAGAAAAGTGTTGGTCCATTTTTATCCTCCTTGTTTAGGATTGCGTTTACAAAAATTATTCTTCATTGGCAACGTTGGGGTTAGTCTAAAAAAATTTAGATACCTTATGTGCTCCGCCCTTTGTTAAGAGTAGTTTTTGCCTCTGGTTTTTACTTGTAATAATTTAAGGTTTCGTCCAAGTAAAGGTGACGATAGTCTTTATTTTTAAATAAGTGAACCATAAACATTCCGCAAATAAATCCTCCTACGTGGGCAAAAAAGGCTATATTGGCTGAACCATAAGGATTTACTAGCGAAAACATTCCAGAATAAAATTGAAGCAAAAACCAGAAAACGAGCAAGAAAAAGGCAGGAATTTCTACAAAAAATGGAAAGATAAAAATGGGGATCAGGGTAACGATCCTGGCTAAAGGAAATAGGATTAAGTATGCGCCCATTACTCCTGCAATGGCTCCAGACGCCCCAACCGTAGGCAAGGTTGAGTCTGCGTTGAGCCAAAAATGGCAGAGATTGGCTCCTATGCCGCAAAGGAGATAAAAGATAAGATATCTAAAGTGTCCCATCCGATCTTCTACGTTGTCGCCAAAAATGTAGAGGGACCACATATTAAAGATTAGATGAAACCAGCTGCCGTGTAAAAACATATCGGTTAAAAAGGGTAAATAATTGTTGGGAGAAAGCCCCACAAACATAGCCCATACCGGGTGAGTATAACGGGCTGGGATTAACCCGTAGTGATGAATCAGGAGCTCTAGTTCGGCGCGAGGCAAGGAGGCTTCGTAAAAAAAGATAAGCGTATTTATTCCAATCAAAAAATAATTAACAAAGGGAGTTTCCCGATGCGGAATGGAATCTTTTATTGGAATCATACCGTATAATAGGCTCCTAAAAAATTATTTTAATCTTAAGTAAGCTAAAAAAATACTCTTGGCAAGAACTCTTGACTTGGTTGAAGAGTTTTTTGTTAGCTCCTTTTATAAGTCTAAGTTTAGCTGGTTGTTGTATTTTGTTTATTTTTATTTCCAAAACCAAGCAAAATTTCCAGAATTGATGGGAATTAAGTTAGA
>Ga0256840_1002581_pt1 | contig 15805 bp, 9 predicted proteins | sample 355202metaG_FD_185969 | JGI IMG/M metagenome (GOLD analysis project Ga0256840, IMG submission 185969) | Hydrothermal vent microbial communities from Mid Atlantic Ridge, Atlantic Ocean - 355-202 | ecosystem: Environmental > Aquatic > Marine > Hydrothermal vents | place: Atlantic Ocean: Mid... | reverse complement strand
TAATGTAACTGTTCTAGTGGATGCAGTACATGAGTTTGGAAAGGTATAATAGTACTCCATCAACTTTGGCTTGATAGAAACAGGACAAATTTGTAGATACCCATCCCCCCCTGTTTTTACATTTTTTATAATGCAGAAAGCCACAAAGTTTTTTTAATCATACCCAAGCTTGAGAGAGCTTGCTTGGCTGGTAATGGGCTAAATTTTTATTTTTGTAGGTCGGATTAGCGATAGCGTAATCTGACAAAGTACGATAGTTAGTTGGGTTAAGGAAAACCTAATTAAGTCACTTTATCTGTCAACATATTGGCACTACGCCATCTATTCTGAGCAGCCTCCTAAATCTTATAAAATTCGTCCAAAACCCCAAGAAAATGACAACTTTAACTTATCCGTACCACCAAGCCTGACACCATGAAACATGGTTTCTGCCATTTTGGTAGAGCCACGGATACGTGCAACATCAATCATTAATTCGGCATCGGCAACTAAGCGTTCAACATCTTCACCAGGGTTGCCCGCCCAATATTTCAAATCATGCAAAAAACAGGCTGGATAGATATCTTCCCCCCCTGTGCTATCTGGCCACATAGTGCAACCATCACTTTTAAAAGCTAATGGTGGTGGGTTTTTTTCTATTTTTTGCCAAAGCTCGGGTAGTTTATAGAATTCACAAATATCTTTAATTGTAGATAGTGAAACCTCTTCATTAATGTTTGGGAGCTTCATAAAATTTATCTCTTATACCTGAATCCGTGAGGTCAATGCGGATAACAGGGCGTAATATATTGGTTTAGCACGGAATTTAAAAAATCTTAGCTTCACCCGTAGGTTAAGCGGGTATTTTTAAACCCGTGATGAATCAATAGCAAGCGTTCTGTGCCGTAGTGACCTCACAGATTCAGGTTATATCTAACCATTATCAGATAGCACCTCATACATTTTTACGGCTGTATTCATTTCTTTTAATAATGGCATATTCAATTTGGCTAGTTTTTTTAAGCCTTCCTTTGATATATCCAAATTAATTAATAGCAGTTTGTATTCTTGCCAAAGCTTATCAATCACGGCTAATTGCTTTAATACAATTGGTTCTTCGGTTTTTGATAAGCCTTGGCTTGGGTCTCCATCTCGTAAGCCTTTTAAGGTACGATCAAATAAAGCTATTGTTTTTTCAAGCTCATCTTTATTCTTTTTTTCATTAACTTGGGCAGCAATCAGAAGAAATTCTTTGGCCATTTTTTGTGTCAACATACGTTGGCGACCCGATAAATTGACAACAGCGGCTAAGTCATTTAAATCTGACCCTGCCGCTTTTTCATACATACCCACTGCTTTATTCATTTCTTTCAGCAGAGGAAGGTTCTCTTTTGCTACTTTTTCAATAAACGCTAAATCAACTTTTTCTCCACCAATAGCAGGCAATACGTTTTTAGAAAATGATAACCACAAACCCGATACCACATCCATTTGCTTGATAATATCTTTATCACGGGTTGGGCTTAAATTCAAAGTTTTATCTCCATTCATTAAGCCTTTCAATGTTTTGGCAAACATTAAAGCTGATCTACCCAAATTGGTACGATTTTTTTTGACATCGATCCCATGATAAATCAGTAGTATTTCCTTACTCATTTTTTGCGTAAGCATACGCTGCCGACCAGATAGATTAATCACTACACCCATTTGACTATTAATTTTACCTAGCTCTTCAGCAACTAAGGCATTAATCTTTGCTTGTAGCAGTTCTGTTTTGGTAGCAGCTTGAGCATTAATAGATATGATAAAAAGAAAAATTGAGGCTATTAATTGTAGTATGGTCTGAGTAGACTTCATGCTCTCATCCTTGCTGATATATTGAAGTAAACGTCTGAGGAGCGAGGCTAGTTATCAGGCAGCCTCCACTTATAAACTATAGCGTAGCAGTTAGTTCTTGCTTATGCTAGGAGACTGTCTGAGAATAGAGAGTCTACTGCGGAAAAGCTGAATTTGGCTATATTTCCCCCAAATTTTCGGTGTATAGAACAACTATTCCCCTCAAATTGGTGAAAAATCTAGCTCAAATCAGCTTTCCCTCGCTACGACTCCTATTCTCGGACAGCCTCCTAGGAGGCTGTCCGAGAACTAAGAATAAAAAATGTCAAAAAAAAAAGGGTGGTTAACAAACTGTTAACCACCCTTTTTTTGACCTGAACACATTTTTACCTCATGGATTCAGGTTTTAGCTACCTAAAACTTACGGTAATTTGTAGCCGATAGTGACACCTGTTGCGATGGCATCTTTATCATAAAAATCAACACCTGCACGAGTAAACAAGCCACTTTCAGCTGATTGCCATTGTAAACCTAGACCAAAAGTAGCTTGGACTGATGTTTGTTTTTCAAAGGGCACCCTTTCATTGCTAACCTTATTTTGAATGGCAGATATGCCTCCTTTTACATAAGGGTTAAATGACTCTTTAGGGTCTCTAAATAAATAGCCTATTTGCACACTTGGTACCTTATAGGAAATAGACTCTTTTTGAGTAATACTTGCATCTGAATTACTCAGTTCAGCTTTGCCCATATCCGTATAACCCACCTCACCAAATAGGCGGGGTGTGAAATGGCGACCTAACGCAACATTGTAGCCAGTACTTATATCATCTGAAGTACTCCAGCCATCTGCTTCTCCTTCGGGGTGAACCTTTGTTCTAGTAAGACCCCCTACAATATAGTTACAAGGTGTAAACCCATTGCTGGCTATTTTATTTGTGCCACATTTACTATCCTCTTCTTGAGAATTTTTAGTCTCATAGTTTTTCCATAGGTTATCAGCGTGAAGTGTGCTTGTTTCACCAATGCCTAATGCGATGATAATCGTAACAAAAAATAGAGGTAAGAAACGTTTGATTGCATCTGTATTTTTTACGCGTTTTAAAACACTCAACAATAACAGCATAAATAGTGCTATCGGTGTTGTTCCTCCACCTCCATGACCACTGACGGCTGTTTCTATTTTCTTACCTATTGGTTTTGATAATGGGTTTAATGGATCAGAACCCGCTGCAATTTCAACCTGATCAGAGTAACCATCACCATCATCATCTGTATCAGTGTTGTCACCTATGCCGTCACTATCGGTATCAACAGATTCATTCGGATCTTGTGGGAAAGCATCTTCTGCATCAGGAACACCATCATTATCATTGTCTATTGAATCAGGTTTTCCATCATTATCTCCATCATCTGGTTTACTAAAGGGACTCAAAGGATTTGTACCTAATTTAATTTCAGCAGCATCAGAATAGCCATCGCCATCATCATCCAGATCCATATTGTTGCCAATACCATCACTATCCGTATCAAGTTGTTCATTAGGATCTAACGGGAAGGCATCTTCTGCATCAGGCGTTCCGTCATTGTCATCATCCGTATCACTTGAATCTGGCATACCATCACCATCAGCATCTGTTGGTTTTGATGTAGCATCAAGTGGATTAGTACCTTCTGCTATTTCGATTTGATCCGTATAACCATCACCATCATCATCAGTATCAGCATTGTTGCCTATGCCGTCACTATCTGTATCAACTTGCTCAGTAGGATCTAACGGGAAAGCATCTTCTGCATCAGGAATACCATCATTATCATCATCGGTATCACTTGAATCTGGCGTACCATCATGATCAGCATCTTCTGGTTTACTGAATGCGCTTAATGGATCTGTACCTTCTGCAATTTCCGTTTGATCTGAATAACCGTCGCCATCATCATCGGTATCGGCATTATTACCTATGCCATCACCGTCCGTATCAACAGATTCATTCGGATCTAACGGGAAAGCATCATCTGTATCAAGAACGCCATCACCATCATCATCTGTATCACTCGAATCAGGTGTTCCATCACCATCACCATCATCAGGTTTTGATGTAGCATCAAGAGGATCAGTGCCGTCTGCAATTTCTGCTTGATCAGAGTAGCCATCACCATCATCGTCAGTATCGGCATTATTACCTATACCATCACCATCAGTATCAATAGATTCATTCGGATCTAGCGGGAAAACATCATCTGTGTCAGGAACACCATCACCATCATCATCCGTATCAGTTGAATCTGGAATACCATCACCATCAGCATCTTCTGGTTTACTGAATGGGCTTAATGGATCAGTTCCCTCTGCAATTTCGAGTTGATCTGAATAGCCATCACCATCATCATCAGTATCAGCATTGTTGCCTATGCCATCACTATCGGTATCAATAGATTCATTCGGATCTTGTGGAAAAGCATCCTCTGTATCAGGAACACCATCACCATCATCATCGGTGTCAGTTGAGTCTGGAATACCATCGCCATCAATATCAGCAGGTTTGCTAAAGGCATCGAGAGGATCAGTACCTTCAGTATTTTCAACTTCATCAGAGTAGCCATCACCATCATCGTCAGTATCAGTATTGTTGCCTATGCCATCACTGTCCGTATCAACTTGCTCATTAGGATCTAATGGGAAGGCATCTTCTGTGTCAGGAACACCATCATTATCATCATCTATATCAGTTGAATCTGGCGTACCATCACCATCACCATCTACAGGTTTACTGAATGGGCTTAATGGATCTGTGCCTTCTGTAATTTCGATCTCATCTGAATAACCATCACCATCATCGTCAGTATCAGCATTATTACCTATGCCATCACTGTCTGTATCAACAGGCTCATTCGGATCTAATGGGAAGGCATCTTCTGTATCAAGAACGCCATCATTATCATCATCTGTATCCGTTGAATCTGGAATACCATCACCATCAGCATCTTCTGGCTTACTGAATGCACTTAATGGATCAGTACCTTCTGCAATTTCGATTTGATCTGAATAACCATCACCATCATCATCGGTATCGGCATTATTACCTATGCCATCACTATCAGTATCAACAGACTCATTAGGATCAACAGGGAAGGCATCTTCAGTATCAAGCACACCATCATTATCATCATCTGTATCGGTTGAATCTGGCGTACCATCACCATCAGCATCTGCCGGTTTACTGAATGCACTTAATGGATCAGTGCCTTCTGCAATTTCGATTTGATCAGAGTAGCCATCGCCATCATCATCAGTATCGGCATTGTTGCCTATACCATCACCGTCAGTATCAACGGACTCATTCGGATCTAACGGGAAAGCATCATCTGTATCAAGAACACCATCATTATCATCATCCGTATCAGTTGAATCTGGAATACCATCGCCATCAGCATCAATTGGTTTTGATGTAGCATCAAGAGGATCAGTGCCTTCTGCAATTTCGATTTGATCAGAGTAGCCATCGCCATCATCATCAGTATCAACAGATTCATTCGGATCTAACGGGAAAGCATCATCTGTATCAAGAACACCATCACCATCATCATCATCTGTTGAATCTGGAATACCATCGCCATCAGCATCCATTGGTTTTGATGTAGCATCAAGAGGATTAGTGCCTTCTGCAATTTCAATTTGATCTGAATAACCATCACCATCATCGTCAGTATCAATAGATTCATTTGGATCTAATGGGAAGGCATCTTCTGTGTCAGGTACACCATCATTATCATCATCGGTGTCAGTTGAATCAGGCGTGCCATCATTGTCTGTATCCACAGGCTTGCTATAAGCATCAAGAGGATCAGAGCCTTCTGCAATTTCAACATCATCAGAGTAACCATCACCATCATCATCAGTATCTGCATTGTTACCAATGCCATCACTATCGGTATCAAGATACTCATTAGGGTCTACAGGGAAGGCATCTTCTATATCAGGAGAACCATCACCATCACCATCGGTATCAGTTGCATCAGGGATTCCATCACCATCTGTGTCATCAGGTTTAGAATTTGCATCAAGAGGATCAGTACCTTCTGTAACTTCAGTTTGATCAGAATATCCATCACCATCAGAGTCAGTGTCTAAGTAATCAGGAATGCCATCATTGTCTGTATCAACTGGGTTAGCTGTATCTGAACCCACTTCAATACTATCTAAAATACCATCACCATCAGAGTCAGTGTCTAAGTAATCTGGTGTACCATCGCCATCTGTATCAACTGGGTTAGCTGTATCCGAACCTACTTCAATACTATCTAAAATACCATCACCATCAGCGTCAGTATCTAAGTAATCTGGTGTACCATCGCCATCTGTATCAACTGGGTTAGCTGTATCCGAACCTACTTCAATACTATCTAAAATGCCATCACCATCAGCGTCAGTATCTAAGTAATCTGGTGTACCATCGCCATCTGTATCAACTGGGTTAGCTGCATCTGAACCCACTTCAATACTATCTAAAATGCCATCACCATCAGCGTCAGCATCTAAGTAATCTGGTGTACTATCACCATCTGTATCAACTGGGTTAGCTGTATCTGAACCCACTTCAATACTATCTAAAATACCATCACCATCAGAGTCAGTGTCTAAGTAATCTGGTGTGCCATCATTGTCTGTATCAACTGGGTTAGCTGTATCTGTACCCACTTCAATACTATCTAAAATACCATCACCATCAGAGTCAGTGTCTAAGTAATCTGGTGTACCATCGCCATCTGTATCAACTGGGTTAGCTGGATCACTTCCAGCTTCAATACTATCTAAAATACCATCACCATCGGCATCAACATCGAGTAAGTTTGGCGTGCCATCATTGTCGGTATCAGTACCTGTACATTGCGTTGATGTGAAAGAGAATGCTTGATAATGAGAAGCACCTGAATCAAAAACCTCAAGCATCTTAAAACTAATTGATTTAACTTTTTTCGTGGTATCAAGATCTGTAAAATAGATGCCACCTTCAGCTTGGTTGCCAGCTTTAGAATCACCAAAGGTATGTTTATTAACCCCATTTTCATCAGCTGTTGCATACTTTTCTAAGAAGCCTAGCTCACCTCTAGTACGAGAAACAGGAACGACTTGATGGGTTACAAAATCGACATCACTTTGTATGGTTCCATCATCATAAGTAACAGTGAAATCACCTATTTTCCCCTCATCATAAATACTATTAAAGTACATACTAATATTATTTGCATCAATAGGGTTTTCATAGGTTGTTGTATAAACGGCTCCTAATCTTCCATCACCTGTTTCCTGGAAAGAGCCATTACCTCCAAATCCACCACTATCAGTTGTCATTGTAATGCTATTAGTGCCATTACACATACTCTGTGTAACATTTCCTTTGCCTGCAACTGTATCTTGAAAAGGTGCTCCACCCTCAACGGCATCAGGAATACCATCATTATCTGAATCTGTATCTAAATGATTAGGAGTTCCATCCCATCACTATCAATAGCAAGCGAACCTGTGTAGAAGTTTGCAAGATACCAATTAGTTGTATCACCAGAAATAACACCGTGATCATTACGGACTTCATCAACAGGGCTAGAATATTTATAGATTATACCTCTATCCATAAAACCGTTGGTATTATCAGTATCTACCCCATAATAAAAGCCAGGATCATTTGGGTCTTCCAGTACATCAGAACCTACCACTATCTCACTAGGTAACACTTCTGAGCCTTGATAATAAGCCTTCAATTTCACCCTTTCTGTTTCAGTGGCGCTGGTACCATCAATATCGGTGATTTTTATTTGTAAATTCTCAATCGGTGTTGAAAATTTATTAGTATAAGTGGAAACAGCACTACTTCCTTGGGCAGTAGTTTTGGTAAAGAGAAGATCCCCATCAAATTCTCCACCTGTGCGTGTGTTTACCTCAACAAATGGATCTCCAGATAGGTTTAGAGTCATGGTTAAGCCACTTCCGTTGGTAGAGCTAATGACAGTGCCATCGGTGATGGCACTGTCAGCAACTCCACCCATCAACGATGGGTAGTATGCCATCTCATCACGGTCATCTATACCATCACCATCAGAATCAATGGCATAAGCTTGCATGGGTGCCACTAACATCAGTGCAGTTAAAGAAGCTAAATAAGTTTTTTTAGCTTTCAATTTGTTAAAATTGCTTATGGCTGATAACTTACTTGTAAGTGCTGATGATCCAAGCCATAACTGGACAAGCTGTCCCTGGATTTTAGTATGGCTATTGGATTTTCTCAGTGATAAGTAGTTTTTCATTATGATTCCTTTTGTTCTTTATATTTATATTTATATTTATATTAGGATTAGGATTAGGATTAGGATTAGGATTAGGATTAGGATTAGGATTAGGATTAGGATTAGGATTAGGATTAGGATTAATCCTTATTATTTATTAGCCTTCTTCTTGATTGGGGAGAGGGACCATCCTAAGTTTTACAAAAAATTTATTTTTATTATCAAGGGCACAATATCACAAGCAATATGAATCATGCCTGAACTAGTGCTCCATCAATATTGGTTTGATGGAGCACTAGTTATAAAACTACTTGATTTCAGAAAATGAAAAAAGTTAGTAGAATAATCCTGATGTTTAGAGTACTAAAGAATTTAACTTTTTAGATTAACTCATAAAACTTGCACGATTTGATTTATCGGTCTATACAATAACTGTTTCTATTCATCATTTACTAACGAGTCAAATCAATGAATCCAAGATCTGTAAAAAATATCAAAGATGCTAAAAAAATTGTGGAGGAGCGTAAGCTTTCTCATATTAAAGTTGGTTTGATTGATATTGACGGTATTATGCGTGGCAAGTATATGAGTCGAGAGAAGTTTTTTTCATCTTTGGATCATGGTTTTGCCTTTTGTGATGTCGTGCTGGGTTGGGATTCGGCTGATGTGGTTTATGATAACACTAGCTACACGGGTTGGCATACGGGCTATCCTGATGCTCCTGCTCGGATTATTCCTGAGAGCTGTCGTGAGCTACCTTTTGAAGAAAATGGCTTATTTTTTCTTTGTGATTTCACGCCACCGGCAGATACTATTTGTCCACGTAGTCTTTTGCAGCGCATCTTAAAAAAAGCGCATGATATGGGTTTTAAAGCCTATGGCTCTTTGGAGTATGAATTTTTTGTTTTTAATGAAACACCTGATTCGATTCGAGAGAAAGATTACCTAGATTTAGAACCACTCGCCCCTGATGCTTTTGGTTATTCTGTGATTCGCAATACGGTAGCTTCTGAAGTTTACCAAGAAATCATTCGTGTTTCTGAAGAGATGGATTTTCCTATAGAAGGGCTACATGAAGAATCTGGCCCTGGAGTTATAGAGGGGGCAATCACTGTCGATGAGGCAGGAGAGGCGGCAGACAAGGCGGCTCTGTTTAAAACCTTTATTAAAATTGCTATGCAACGCATGGGGTTTATGGCGACCTTTATGGCGAAGTGGTCACCGAAGTGGCCAGGGCAAAGCGGTCATTTGCATTTATCATTAAAAACAAAAGATGGCTTTAGTGCTTTTTATGATGAAAGCAAGGAGCATGGCATGTCAAACACCATGCGACATTTCTTAGCAGGACAACAAAAACTCATGCCTGAATTTTTAGCCATGGTTGCTCCTACGATTAACTCTTATTCTCGTATGGTTCCTGGCTCTTGGGCTCCGACTGATGCCAGTTGGGGAGTAGAAAACCGTACCTGCGCACTGCGTGTCATCAAAGGCAGTCCAAATTCTCAACGTGTTGAATACCGTATTGGTGCTGCTGATGGAAACCCCTACCTAGTTATGGCGGCAGCACTCGCCTCTGGTTTATATGGCATTGAAAATGAACTAGAGCCAGAAACAATGGTCGTCGGAAACGCCTATGATCAAACCTTCCCTGAGTCTTTGAGATTGCCCACAACACTCTGGGATGCGGCGCAACGATTCAAACATTCAGAGCCTGCAAAAGAGCTATTTGGCGAAGCCTTTGTTTCTCATTTTGCAGCTACTAGAGAGTGGGAAGAGCGTGAATTTAGAAAGCATGTCACTGATTGGGAATTAAAACGTTATTTTGAGATTATTTAATTTCTAATCCTTATTTTTTTGATTTAATACCTATATATACCCATCCCCCCCTTTTTTTATATATTTTATATTTTAATTTTTGGAAGTAGATTAATGACTAATAACCAACAGACGATTACACCTATAGATGGTAGTGTCTTTATTGAACGTGAATTAGCATCCACAGAGGATGCGCTTGCAATTGTAAAAAATGCAGCACAAGCACAAAAACAATGGCGCAAACTTAGTGTTGCTGAACGTGCGGCCTATTGTGAAAAAGCCGTTGATGCATTTATCGCTAATAAGGAGGCTATTGGTGAAGAAATTACGCACCAAATGGGTCGTCCTATTCGTTATGCTGCGGGTGAAGTCGGTGGCTTTGAAGAACGCGCCCGTTATATGATTAAAATTGCTGCTGATAAATTGGTAGATGTCGCAGTCGAAGAAAAGGAGGGCTTTCAACGTTTTATACGTCGTGAACCTTTAGGTGTTGTGTTTACTGTCGCACCTTGGAATTATCCTTACCTTACCGCAGTCAATTCAATTATTCCTGCTCTCATGGCGGGTAATAGCGTGATTCTCAAACATTCAGCACAGACCCCGCTTTGTGCTGAACGCATTGCTGAGGCTTTTCAAGCGGCCGGTTTACCAGAGGGTGTCTTCCAATATTTTCATGGTAGTCATGAAACTGTAGCCAATGTGATTAAACAGCCTGAAGTCAATTATATTGCCTTTACAGGCTCTGTTGCTGGGGGTGAAGCCATTGAAAAAGCAGCCACGGGATTATTTAAAGGTGTTGGTCTGGAGCTAGGTGGCAAAGACCCTGCCTATGTCCGTGCAGATGCTGATATTGATTTTTGTGTCGAAAATATTGTTGACGGGGTTTATTTTAATTCAGGTCAATCTTGCTGTGGTATTGAACGTGTTTATGTTCATAAAGATATATTTGAACCCTTTGTCGAAGGTTTTAAAAAACTGGTGAATACTTATAAACTGGGTAATCCCTTGGATAAAGAAACGACACTCGGCCCGATGGTTCGTAGCAGTGCTGCCAACTTTGTGCGTGGTCAAATTGAAGATGCAATAAGCAAAGGGGCTACGCCACTTATTGATCGCTCAAATTTTCCTGCCGATAAAGGTGACTCGGCTTATCTTGCGCCACAAGTTTTGATTAATGTTAATCATGATATGCGTGTTATGACTGAAGAAAGTTTTGGCCCTGTGGTTGGCATACAAGCCGTGGGCAGTGATGAAGAAGCTTTGCAATTAATGAATGATAGTGAGTTTGGTCTAACCGCCTCAGTCTGGACAAATAATCAACAAGCCGCATTGGACTTGGCAGATGAGCTAGAAACAGGTACTTGCTTTATGAACCGCTGTGATTATTTAGACCCCTCGCTGGCGTGGGTCGGTATTAAAAACTCAGGTCGAGGTTGTACTTTATCAAGCATGGGATATGAAAACCTAACACGCCCAAAATCATTTCACCTTAGAATAGCTATTTAGTAAGAGATAACCATAATGAAATTAGAAAATTTAAATGCAAACTGGAATTATCCAACCTCTATACGCTTTGGAGCTGGCAGGATTAATGAATTAGCTGATGCCTGTAAAGAGCTGGGGCTGAACAATCCACTATTAATCACTGATCCAGGAATAGCTGCACTACCTATGGTTGCTGAAGCCGTTGAAATTTGTATAACAGCGGGTTTAGGCTGCACTGTTTTTAGTGATATTCAAGCCAACCCAGTGGGTAAAAATATTAGCGATGGTGTCGATATTTTTAAAGCAGGCAAGCATGATGGGGTTATCGCCTTTGGTGGGGGTAGTGCGCTTGATGTAGCAAAAGCAGTTGCTCTAATGGTTGGTCAAGATCGTCCTCTCTGGGATTATGAAGATAAAGAAGATTGGTGTACTCGTGTTAATGTTGAGGGCATGGTTCCTGTTGTTGCCGTACCAACCACATCAGGCACTGGCTCAGAAGTTGGACGCGCATCAGTAATTACCGATGAAAGCAATCACACTAAAAAGATTATCTTTCATGCCAATATGCTACCTGCCAAAGTAATCTGCGACCCTGAGTTAACCATTGGCTTACCAGCAAATATTACCGCATGGGTGGGTATGGATGCACTATCACACAATATGGAGGCTTATTTTTCACCTTTTTATCACCCAATGGCAGAGGGGATTGCGCTCAAAGGGATGCAACTGGTTAAAGAATATTTACCCGCATCCGTTAATAATGGCAATGATCTAATAGCACGTTCACAAATGATGATTGCATCAACTATGGGGGCGACGGCTTTCCAAAAAGGGCTTGGTGCAATGCACAGCTTGAGCCACCCCTGTGGTGCAGTACTTAATACCCAACACGGTTTAACTAATGCCGTTGTTATGCCCTATGTATTGCAACGAAACCGCCCTGCTATTGAAGAAAGTGCCACTGATTTAGCTCGTTTTCTCGATCTTCCTCAGCCTTCTCTGGATAGCCTGCTAAACTGGGTAATTGAATTACGCAAGCAAGTTGGGATTCCTAATACACTTGCCGAGATTGGTGTGAGTGAAAACCATATTGAGGAACTATCCAAAATGGCTGCGGTTGACCCCACTGTTGGCGGTAATCCCATTCCGCTTGATGCCAGCGATATGGCAAAACTTTATGCAAATGCGATATCGGGAAATTTAAACTAAAGCGTTATAATAAGCAGATGAATTTAAAAATTGGTTTATTACAATGTGATCATGTTGCTGAAGATTTAATCGACACACATGGCAACTACCCTGAAATGTTTGATAACATATTGCGATCGGTTGATCCTGATATTGAAATAACGGTTTATGATGTAATAAACAATATTTTTCCTGTTAATCTAACTGCCTGTGATGCTTACATCATCACAGGTAGCCAGTTTAGTGTGTATGAGGATATCCCTTGGATTCATAAAGCAAAGCAGTTAGTCACAGATTTGTATCAGGCAAAAATACCGACTATTGGCATTTGTTTTGGTCATCAATTAATTGCAGAATCACTGGGTGGTAAAGTTGCAAAAGCCACGAATAAAGGCTGGGGTGTTGGCGTACACCACTGGCAAGTTAAACAAAAAAGAGACTGGATGGGGGTAGAGCCACTAAAAACCTTTGCCCTACGTGCGAGTCATCAAGATCAGGTTATAGAACTCCCCCCAAATGCAAAGCTATTGGCAGCGAGTGAATTCTGCCCAATTGCAGGCTTTCAACTTGATAAATATTGCTTGAGTTTTCAAGGGCATCCCGAATTTAGTCAGGGCTATGCCAAAGCACTCATCAATAAGCGTCTTGACAGAATTGGTGAAAAAGCGTCTAAAAAAGCACTTGAATCACTCCAGCAAGAAGTTCATTCAAAAGTTATTAGCACTTGGATTGTGCAGTTTATTAAGGAAAACCTGATTAAGTCGATTAGAGTTCAGCAAAGATAAATTTGTCGCTATTTTTCATGAAGTGAGACGTAATAGTTATTCTATTGCGTCGATCTTCATGGGAAATATCGGCAGATTTAGCAAGCTGAAAATAATTGGACTTGATCAGGCTTTCCTTAAGGAAAACAAAGCTAATTAAAAGCAACATAAATGAAAAATGAAAAATAATCAAAAATATGGTATTTTACGCCGCTTGCAGATATCCCAACCCCGTGATTGAATAAACGAGATATAGAATGCCCATAAAACCATTGTTGTCCATCCTATTGCTGTTATTATTTTGCTCGCCTGTTAGGGCAGAATTTAATACAGCGAGCATGTATTCTAACGCAGAAAAGTCTGTCTATCAGATTCGTGTTATGAATAAACAAACTGGAAAGAAATCTAGCATAGGATCAGGATTTGTTGTTGTAAAGGATAATATCCTCGCCACTAATTATCATGTTGTTAGTGAGTATATTAATGACCCTGATGTTTTTACACTCGAATTTCTTTCAACCAAGGGTAAAACAGGTCCATTAGAGCTTATTGATTTTGATATTGTACACGACCTCGCTGTTCTTAAAGCTAAACAGCCTATGGGTAGACCCCTTAAAATATCTTATCTTCCTGAGAAAGGTGCCAGCCTATTTTCTCTAGGAAACCCTCTTGATTTGGGATTTACTATTATCAAGGGAACTAATAATGGTATTTTGAGCAAAGACGAAGATGGTAATATTCTATTTTCTGGTAGCCTCAACCCTGGTATGAGCGGAGGCCCCACACTTGATGAAAATGGTAATATTGTAGGAATAAATGTTGCAACATCAGGTAATGCTATTAGTTTTCTTGTTCCTGCTGAATACCTCACCGTGGTTTTGGATCGCCTAAAAGATAATAACTATAAGCCAGTTAATGACCGCTTTGCTCATAGCTCAAAGCAGCTAAAGGCTAATGCTAAAAAAATTCTTAATAAAATGTTAAATAGCAAATGGGGCGGAACGAAAATCGGTTCCTTTATTGTTCCCGCAGAGTTGGATAAGTCTTTACGCTGTTGGGATGCAAGCCGCACCCCTAAAAAAGATGACTTATTCCTCTCTTATTTCACTCGTTGTTCTAATGAGGATAATATTTTCTTGTCTTCTCGTCTTGATGTGGGAAGTATTAATTATGAGTATATGTGGCTTGAAACTGATAAATTAAGTCCCACTCGCTTTTATCGTCGTTATGAACGAGTCAATAATAGTATTATTGGTAGCCGTGCAACTAAACGAGATGTGACTAATTTTTCTTGCCACACTGATTTCACCAAAATAGCATCTCAAGATTTTAAAGCAACAGTGTGTCGGCGTGACTATTTAAAATATAAAGATCTAAGTGATATGTTATTTACTGTCGCTATGACAGGCAAAAAAGATAAAGGATTTATCTTTAATCTTGACCTAACAGGGACTGATGCAAAAACATCACTTAATTTGTTTAAACACATGCTGGAGCGCTTCAAATGGATAAAGTAATTTTCGAAACCATCCAAAGAGGTGCTCATCATTACCATAAAATTGACTCGTTTCCAGTAACAATTGGGCGAGCTTTTGATAATGATATTATTTTACAAGATGTCACTATTTCTCCACATCATTTACTGATAGATAAAAAAGATGATGAAATTTTTATTCAGAATCTTGTCAATGAAAATGGTACAAAGCTTAATGGCAAAAGCATTGAAAGTGACCCTGTAAAAGTCAATTTACCAGCAAATATCATGATAAGTGATGTGAAAGCACGTCTTCTTTCTGCTGATATGGCAGTGGAAAAAACACATATACGAAATTGTAGTGGTCTTTTCTGTCTCTTCACCAATCCTATCTGGGCAGTATTACTGTTACTAGTTACAATTGGCTTGTTATTCCTAGAAAAATACTTCATAACTCCTGTTTCAAAAGAACCTCTCTACTATATCAGTAGCGTATTACCCTTTATATGGATGATTTTGGGTGTAACCGTAGCAATCACGGGGATTAGCAAATTATCAACCCATCGCTGGGAGATAATACCTGCCCTAAGCATCGCTTCACTTATTTTTCTAGTGCCTCAACTATTTGATTATATTGGACACTACCTAGCCTATTTATTCACAGCTGACTCATTGGCAAGCTGGCTTAAATATTTAGCTAAATTTCTCGTTATACCTATTTTGCTTGCTGTTTTTATTGTCAAAACTATACGCACTAAATGGTGGCCAGCTATAGGTGTTTCTTTGCTTGTTTATTCTCCTTTTATTGCGTTTCAACTGCTTGGCGTTGTAGAAGAACTAACCACAAAATCAGGCTTTTCTGATATTCCTTCCTATAGCCAAACATTATTACCAGAAGATACTCGTCTAAATGCGACTATTTCACTAGATCAATTTATTATTGAAGCTGAAAAAGAAACCAGTTTACAGGTAAAAGAAATGT
>Ga0256840_1002580_pt1 | contig 15806 bp, 13 predicted proteins | sample 355202metaG_FD_185969 | JGI IMG/M metagenome (GOLD analysis project Ga0256840, IMG submission 185969) | Hydrothermal vent microbial communities from Mid Atlantic Ridge, Atlantic Ocean - 355-202 | ecosystem: Environmental > Aquatic > Marine > Hydrothermal vents | place: Atlantic Ocean: Mid... | reverse complement strand
TTTTTATATATCCTGTATCAGTAGTTTATATGATAAATGTGTAGTCTTTCCTCGGTCTGTCATCCCAATTTGAGTACTTTTTACTAAATCTCTGGAATAGATGAATCTCTATTTCGTGATTTGGGCATTCGCTTAAGGCACCAGAATAAATTGTATTAGTGTATACTTCATTTATTTTCACAAATAGCTCTTGCATAAATTTTAAATAATTTTCTTGACTAAGTCTTTCTAGTTTATCATATGATTTTTCAAAAAATTCTCTTATTATTGCTTTTTCTTTATCACTATTGTCATGATAAGATACACTTTCTCTAATTTGTCCAGTAAACATCGCAGAATTATTTTTCATTAATTCATAAATTTTTGGTTCAAAAACTTGAAACCCTGTAATTGCAATAAGGTCAATGATATTTATTTCATTTCCAATAGCTGAAAAATTAAATCTCAAAATATTTATATATCGAATAACATCTCTTACGTTTTCAAAGAAATACTTAAAACCACTATGGTATATATTTCCCCAATAATTTTGGTCAAACTCTTCATCTTTTAATGTAGCTATAATTTCATTTAACTTTGCAAAAAGAAATTCATTTACCTTATCTTGAGAAATAGATGGAACATTCAAAGGAACGTGTACAATCTTTTCAAGATATTCACTACCATCTCCTTTCTGTACTTCTGATAAAGCGTCAATAACAACATCTCTATCCATAGAAGCTATATAAATAGTATTTGGAAAATTACCTAATGATTTTATTAGTTGAAAAACTTGTCTGATTTCTGTATTGTTTAATCTATCTATATCATCAATAACAATCACTATCTTTTTATTGAAATTTTTTAAATATTTTTCAATAGATATTTTTAGTTGTGATAAATTTTTAGATTTTAGTTTTCCCCATTTGGAACTTGTCTTACCTACAGCTCCAAAAACACTTGATGCCATTTTACTAATTAAAAATGTTGTTGGTTCAGGTATATGGCTTACAACATCAAAAAAACTTGCATATGCTTCAAGTTCTTTTCCTATTTTTTCTGCCTCTTTTCCATAATCCTTATGCTTAATAACTTTCGAAAAATCTTTAAAAAATTGACTAATTAATTGTTCTGTATCTGAATATAACCAAGGTTCAAATTTAAAAATCAAAATATCTTTTTCTTGTTCTATATCTTCAAGAATCATATTTACTATAGAAGTTTTCCCTGAACCCCATTTTCCATATAATCCAATAGTTAAACTTGCCTTTCCCGTATCATTATATTCAATAATAGCATTAGTTACAACTTCTGAAAAATCTTTTCTATCAAGAAAGTCTTCATCTTTTGTGCTAATTGGTCTATCAACTTTTAGTATAGAATTCATTTATCTGCACCCTTTTCCATTTTAAATACAATTTTTAGCTCTTCTCTTCTAAGCAGATATATCTGATACTTGGAAACAAAGCGTTGTTCTTCATCAGTAAAGTGTTCTATCACACCCTACAACACCTTCTAAATCTAGTCTTATGAGGAAAGTGGAAATCTTTATCATGTTCAAATTATCGGTGTTGTGAGGGCACAACACCCTTGCATACACAGTCAGATTTAATTTTAAGTTCGATACATTTAGCTCTCGTATCTAAGTATATATATGCCAAAACAACCTCTCCCTAAACTTGTGATAAATATATTTTAGCGTAAAAAATTATAAGTTATAATTGGATGTATTTTTATAAAAAGTTTAGGGTTCTTCTGCTGTAGTGAACCCTAGTATTGTTCACACTAAGTAAATAGTAATAAAAAAGGAAGATGCTAGCAGTAATCTAAAAGCATCCCCTCTTTCACAGCCAACATACTCTGTTTTCCTACAAGACGTTCTACGATGGCAAGCCCAAAGCACACAGCAGTACCAGGACCTTGTGAGGTGATGACGTTACCATCTGTCACCACTTTCATGTCGTCTCTGTAGCCTGCGTGGTCTATCTCCTCTTTGGCTCCTGGGTAGCAGGTGTATTCGCTACCAAGAACGCCAGCTTTTTTGAGTACGTAAGGTGCGGCACACATCGCACCTACTAGTTTGTTGGCTTTAAACTCTTGAAGTAATGCTATGACTCTTTCATTTTCAGCTAAAGCATACGTGCCATCCCATCCACCAGGGAGTACCATCATGTCGAAGTCATCTGAGATGACATTGTTTATAGACATATCTGCTTGAATGGTAATGCCATTTGCACCCAACACAAGCTCTTTTTGAAACTCGTCTTCCAAATAGACCACGCGGACTTCTATACCACCACGTCGCATGGTGTCTATGAGACCTACTGCTTCAAGTTCTTCAAATCCTTTTGCCAATGGTAATAATACGCTTGCCATGATGTTCTCCTTATTCTTCTCGTTTAAATAGTTTGCTTATTATAACCTTTTCGCTCCAAGTTCTACAAATGTTGCAGGGATATCAGCATCTAACTTTTCTAAAAACTCTAAACGTTTTTTATCTTTCATAGGGAAAAGTGTGTTCCAGTTAGCTAGTCTTGGCATACCTATAACTAAAGTACTGCTATCTTTTTTGATATACATATACATGGTACAAGGAGCAAACACTGAAGCTTCTGGCATCGCACCTTCGTTGTCAAATATCGCGTAAGAGTAAGGGAAGTGACAGAGTGAAAATGTCCAAAATGCATCATATGATGGTAACAAATCTGGTTTACCCATCTTATAGTCAAAGAAACCTGCCATGATGTAACCCTTTTTTGTAAAGGTATCTTCTACCTTTTCTTGGATTTCATCGATGTAGTCATCTAGGTCTTCTGGTCTATCAAATGCAATCTCAAAATGCATCATAGGATCTTTTATCTCACCTGTGTAGGTGTGGTTACTCATGGTAGCATTTGGAAATGTTTTAGATACTAAACCATCAAGCTCAGCCATAAGTTTTGTGTACCCAGCTATCACTTTTTCATCTGTGATTTGTAACATTTCTAGTATGGCTGAAGCCGTAAGATGAGAAACCACTGACTCGTCTTTATTTTGATGTTTATACATCACCAAGTTAAAAGGGTTAAAGCCTGCAAGTCTTGGGTCTATCTCTAGTAGTGGTTTTACGCCTTTATCATTTACGATAGTCATAAAGTTGAGTGCTTCTAAGGTCGTAGAACCATACTGTTTTTTATAGACAGCATTCACGCCCTTACGAGGGTCTGGAAGACGATAGCCCAATGCCTTGATAGGCTTGTCCATCATTTCGCCATACGTAGCTTCGACGTTACCTTTCATCGTATAGTTTACGGTACTGTGTTTTATTAGCGTCGTAGCTGTATTTTCAACTGCAAGTAGTCCACTGACACTCAGAGATAGCACTAAGGCTGTATGTAGTAGTTTATTCATTTATTACCCTTTAATAGTTTAAGATAATAAATTATAATACACATAGTCTATATTGTTGATAAATAAAATAGATAGTTAAGGGGAAAATGTAGAGTTGTTACTATGGGTGATAGAGAGGGTGATAGAGGAGACAAAACCATCTCCTCTAAAAGCTTACCAAGATCTAACTGTTTGGTGGCAAGAGAGACATTTACTCAATATCTGTAAATAATTATTTGCAGCATTGTATCTGTCACCTTTTTCAAAGGTATTTACAATTTTATCTGCAAGTTCAGTGATGTCTTTTGCTTGTGTTTTTGCAAATGCTAGAGTATTTACACCTTCTTTGTTGATACCTTCTTTGATAAACGATTCTGTATGTTTAGTAGTTATTTTAAGATCTTTTACACCATTTTTGACTACATTAATGTTGTTAAAAAGAAAACCTTTTTGGATGGTAGCAAGGGCTGTTTCCATATCCTGCATATTTTTCATTCTGTCTGGGTTGAAATGTTCTTGTCCAAATGACAATCCACTTAAAAATATCGCTACTACTATAATCTTTTTCATTGTTACTCTCCTGTTTTAATTGATTTACAATAAATTATATCAATAAAAACAATCACAAATATTGATATACATCAAAATGAGTTATGATGGTGAGTATTCACCATCATCTATAAGAGAGTATTTGTAAACGCTAACTAGTCTTGAATCTTAACCTTGGCATACATACCAGGGAAAATATTTTCAACTTGACTTCTGTCAAAACGAATACGCATTTTAATTTTATGTGTCATAGGATTTGCATCTGGGACAATGGCATGAATAACACCAGTTGTTTTATAGCTAATAGAGGGTATCTCAACAGGTACTTTTTTTCCTACTTTTACTTTAGAGATAATACTTTCAGAGATAGAAACTTCTATCTCAAGGTTTTCCATGTCTACGAGCATAATAGTAAGCATACCTGGCATAATCATATCACCAACTTTAATGTTTTTCTGAACAACCACACCATCTGATGGAGCTTTCATTTTGATGTAATTATAGGTACTAGCCATCTGTTTTGCTTTGATGTTTGCTTCTTTTACCATGATTTGCATAGACTCTAACATCGTTTCTATGTTCGCAGCTTGAGCATCCATATCAGCCATATCTGCGATGTCAATTTCATTAACAGATTTATTTTTATTTCTGGCTCTTCTTACATTTACTGTACGTAGTTTTTCACGCCAGTACTCAACTATGATTTTAGACTGTTCCAACATAAGATCTGCTTGTGATTTCATCATGTCAAATTCTGCAGATTCCATTTCGTATAGGTCATCTTCACGTTTGACTTGGTCACCTATGCGAACATAGACTTTTTTCACATAACCCATAAAACGAGACCCAATCATTTTTTGACCATCAGACACCACCGTACCAGTTAATGTAATATCACCTGCTTGTCCATATACGCTTAGTAACAATGCTACCATTATTATCTTTTTCATTTTGTCCCTTACCATTTTCTTAAACTAATATGACATTTCATACACTGCTCTGTTATTTTACTATACTCTTGTAATGCTTGTCTTGGATCACCATTTTCAAAACGTTTAACAATAACATCTGTTCTACTCACAATATTACGTTGGATTCGCTTAGTCATCGCTGTATTGTTGTTCATCCATCTTTCATAGACATCTTTGTTGTTTAATTCTTCGGATGTTGGTCGTATCTTCACGATGGTTGATTTAAGATCCTCAGCTCCAGCTTTAACGATATCTAGATTATTATAAAAAAACCCTGACTGCATATCTTGCATGGCTTGTGCCATTTTCTGCATATTTAAAATTCTATCTGCTTGTGTATAGTTTTCTGCAACTACAAAACTACACGCCACAACTAAACCAAATAATATTTTTTTCATACTCTCATCTCCCTGCTCTATCATCAAACATGTTCATCAAAAATATTGAATCATATATTTGAATTTGATAATGGTATTGTATCAAGTTATCACTAAATGAATTATTATACACAGTAATATTAATAGATATAACTAATTATTATTATAACTATAAGTTTAATTTAATCTTATTTAGTTTATAATTCTTTATCAAAAAATTAAACTAAAGGGATACACCATGAAAAAAATGATTAAAACTTCTGTTGCTGTTGCAGCATTACTAACAACTGTGAACGCTGACTTTGACTTCGGGGATATGTTTAAAGATATGAAAGACGCTGCAATTTCTATGAGTAAAGATGCTAAAGATTCTGTAGTTTCTATGAAAGACGGAGCAGTTGAGACTTCAAAATCTGCAGAAAGAACTGTTACTGCTGTAAGTACTGATGCTAAAGACACTTCGGTTAAAGTATCTGATGACCTTAAAACGGCTGAAGTAGCAACTTCAACTGACTCAAGAGATGCTGTTGTTTCTGTATCTACTGATACTAAAGATGCTATGACTAACACAACGAAAGATCTTAAAGATTCTGCAACTGTTGCTTCTAAAGAGATGAAAGATTCTGCTATCGCTGTATCTAAAGACACAACGGACGCGGTTAAAACTGTTTCAAATGACTCTAGAGACTCTGTAAACACTGTTTCTACAAATGCAAGTGACGCTGCTAAAACTGTTTCTAACGACTCTACTGATTCTGTAAAAACAATTTCAACTGACTCTTCTGCTTCTGTTAAATCTGTTTCTACTGATACTAAAGATTCTGTGAACACTGTAGCTACAAACGTAAACGACTCTGCTAAAACTATCTCTAACGATACAAGAGCTTCTGTTGAGTCTACTAACACCAATGCAAGTGCAACAGTAAAAACTGTTTCTACTGATTCTGCAGCTTCTGTAAAAACTATTTCAGAAAATGCTAATGACTCAGCAAAAACAATCAACGACTAATACTTTTACCTACCACTTACTACCCAGACAATAAGCGTTAATTTTAACGCTTATTGTCATCTTTCTTTTTACCTATTACTTTTATCTAACTTTTATCTAACTTTTTTACCCATAATTATTTTACTACATAATCATTCTATGCTAAAACTATCATCAAGTATAATATTTATAGAAAATCAATATGTAGATTACTATATGTAATAATATTTTAAAATATTATATATATAAATATACTTTAAGTTATACTTAACATAATTTAAGATATGATTCCATCATAATTAAACTAAAAGGATACACCATGAAAAAAATGATTAAAACTTCTGTTGCTGTTGCAGCATTACTAACAACTGTGAACGCTGACTTTGACTTCGGGGATATGTTTAAAGATATGAAAGACGCTGCAATTTCTATGAGTAAAGATGCTAAAGATTCTGTAGTTTCTATGAAAGACGGAGCAGTTGAGACTTCAAAATCTGCAGAAAGAACTGTTACTGCTGTAAGTACTGATGCTAAAGACACTTCGGTTAAAGTATCTGATGACCTTAAAACGGCTGAAGTAGCAACTTCAACTGACTCAAGAGATGCTGTTGTTTCTGTATCTACTGATACTAAAGATGCTATGACTAACACAACGAAAGATCTTAAAGATTCTGCAACTGTTGCTTCTAAAGAGATGAAAGATTCTGCTATCGCTGTATCTAAAGACACAACGGACGCGGTTAAAACTGTTTCAAATGACTCTAGAGACTCTGTAAACACTGTTTCTACAAATGCAAGTGACGCTGCTAAAACTGTTTCTAACGACTCTACTGATTCTGTAAAAACAATTTCAACTGACTCTTCTGCTTCTGTTAAGTCTGTTTCTACTGATACTAAAGACTCTGTGAACACTGTAGCTACAAACGTAAACGACTCTGCTAAAACTATCTCTAACGATACAAGAGCTTCTGTTGAGTCTACTAACACCAATGCAAGTGACGCAGTAAAAACAGCTTCAACTGAGTCTGCAAATTCAGTTAAATCTGTTTCTGAAAACACAAACGATTCTGTTAAAACTATCTCATCTGATGAGTATGCAGAACACATGAAACTTAAAAAATAAGTTTTACTTACAAAAAAATTACACAATCTGTCACTTATGAAAATAAGTGACAGACTAATCTCTCATAATCTATACACTTACTTAACTTTAAATATCATCTCATATAATCTTTTAAAATTACATTATATTCTATAATATAAGTTAATATAATATTTTTAATAAAGAAGTTTAAGTTATATTTAATATAAGTTTATGTATACTTCATCATCAAAAAATAAAAAGGGAATAATATGAAAAAAATCGTAATGACTAGTGTAGTAACAGCTGCATTGTTAACAAGTGCTCAGGCAGACTTCAGTTTTGGAGATATGTTTAAAGACATGAAAGAGGCAGCAGTTTCTATGAGTAAAGATGCTAAAGATTCTGTAGTATCTATGAAAGATGGAGCAGTTGAAACTTCAAAATCTGCTGAAAGAACAGTAACAGCCGTAAGTACTGATGCTAAAGATACTTCAATCAAAGTTTCTGATGATATCAAAACTATGGAAGTCAATACAACTAAAGACATGACTAGCTCTGTAAAAACTGTTTCTACTGATGCGAAAGATTCTTTAAAAACAACTACAGCTGATATGAAAGATTCTGGTACAGTTATTAGTACAGATGTAAAAGACTCAATCAAAACTGTCTCTACTGATGCTACTAGCTCTGTAAAAACTGTTTCTAATGACTCTACAGCTTCTGTGAAAACAGTTTCGACTAACGCAAGCGACACAGCTAAAACTGTATCTAATGACTCAAGAGATTCTGTAAAAACAGTTTCAAATGACATCAACAGTACAACAAGTACACTTTCTGCAGATTCTAAAGATTCTGTTAAGTCTGTAGCAACAAATGTAAATGACTCAGTAAAAACAGCGTCTAATGACTCAAGAGCGTCTGTAGAATCAGCAGCAACAAATGCATCTGATACAGCTAAGACAGTTTCTACTGAATCTGCTGCTTCTGTAAAATCAGTATCTGAGAACACAAATGATTCTGTAAAGACTATCTCTGATAACTAATTATTTTCTTGGAGTATAAGTAAAGATTTTTCTTCTTATACTTCAACCTTTTCCTACTCCATACTTTCTTACAACACACTTCCATTATCAGTAACTTTTTGTAGCTTTTCAATTTTAGTGTACAAAAATCATACTTTACATTTATTATACTTATAACCACTATGTTATCCTATAAGAATATACTTGTCCAAAGGATGTCCATGAATGTTACTAAAAATAAGGCTATCAAAAAGCTTTTATGCATAGCAACCCTCTCCCTACTCCCATTCACTCTATCGCATGCAAATGATAGCAATAACACAAAACAAAATGAATTGGCAGTTTTCTATACCATAAAAGGTGACATTCAAGAAAAATACAATGCTCTTGTAGAAACAAAACTAAAAACCATTGGTTTCAACCTTACAGACCCACATAAAAGAGTCAATGACCAATATGAGACAAAATGGGGTACAACCGTACTTGATGTACTCTCTTTCATGCCCGTAGTCAATGACACAGTCATACTCCCTCTACTCAACATCGATCCTCGTATTGCAGGATTTGCCCCCTTTAATATGCTCATACATAAAAAACTAGATGAAAATGTCACCCATGTTGGTCACTTACAACCAAAAATTATGCTAGATATATTGGATATCAATAACAAAGAAGTAAGAGAGAAATTTACGGCAACATTTCACCCACTAGATAGCATGATAGAGAAAGAATTAGCAGGCACAAAATCCATACTCAACTATGACACACTCCCAAAACAAACCATGATAAACTTTGAATACCAGTTTGAAAGACCAGAGGACATTGATGACTTCATCGATGAGTTTCAAAACAGTTTTGAATTGGCATTTATAGATAAAGGTTATCTCATAGCAGGATTTCATAACTTTATGGAAGCAACAGATGATGCAGAGGAAATATTAAGTGACTATGATGCCTTTTGGACTTACTCACTTTGTCATTTGGAGTTCTCCTACGGTATCTTTGACAACGAAGGTGCAAGACCAGAGGCTGGACTATTTGCACCTTGTACCATGTACATGTACATCAGAAAAGAGACCAATACAGTTGTCGTTGGTATGTTTAGGCTACATAACTGGTCTGACACACTCAACATCACAGACCCTACTCGTCTAGCACTCATAGAAAAACTTGACAGTGAAATACCAACTATCCTTCAAGCCTTTGGTATGAAGGCTGTTGAAAATGTGAATCCTCTACTGAAAAAAGATACCATGACTAATAAAGTTGTAAAGAAATCCGTGCAAGCTACAGTATCAAAGAGTACCCTATCACCTAAAAAAGACGTTAAAGTTACTAAACCCTCAGTCAATACTGATGCAAAAACAAAACAGTCACAAGTGATTAACACAGGAGGAAAACAAATCACGATTACACTTCCTACTGTACCAACTCCACCTAAAGCAGTACAGATACAAGGTTCTAGTACAGATGATAGAAGTATAAAGTTTTCAAAACGTGTACCACCTGGTTACATAGCACACAGGTTTGACCATATCAAAAAAGTAAAAGTCTCCACCAATACACGCATAGGTGAAGTAAACCATGGACGTATATCTACCTACTTACGAGGTGCATATATGGAAGTCTCAGAAGTCGAAACACATCTTAAAGATGCTGGATTTACTGTACTCGTTTCTGCTCCTGTTAACAAAAAAGGTACACTCATTTCTGTTGTCTTTACAGACTCATTTTTACTTACCCTTGCTAGCAAGCCAAACAGAGGTTTTATGGCTACCTTACGTGTACTAGTAGACACCAAAGAAAAAAGTATCAGTATCACTAACCCTCTCTACCTTACAAAAGGGTTTTTACAAAATGACTTCGATGAAAAAGTAGCCAACAAACTTTTAGTCAAACTCATAGAAAATTTTCCGGCCCTAAAAAACTCTAAAGATGCACTCAAATTCCAACTTTTACCTAACTATCAATTTATGAATGGTATGCCACACTATCAAGATATGATAGATGTTGCTTCAGGAGATGACTTGCTCGAACGTATCAAAGACAACAAAAAAGTTGTTTTTACGCAAAAGCTTGAAAATGGGTCAACATTAGTAGGAATAAAATTAGGAAAAAGAACGCGTAAATTTACAAAAAGAATAGGACGAAACAATGCAGGTATGTTACCTTACCCTGTACTCATAGAAAATGGAAAAGCAAAAATACTAGACCCTAAATACTACATATCTTTTATGTACCCACTTCTGCAAATGTCAGAGTTTATGACCATCGCAACCATACCTGATGCTATGGTAAAAGATGCCCAACGTGTATTTAGAAAGAAAAAGAAAAAATAATTGGAAGTAAGTTAAGAGAGTCACTATATCAGGTTACAACCTGATATAGGATAAGAAGATGTGATTATTTTGCTTTCTCTAAATACTTACCGTCTACTGTATCTACAACAATTTTTTGTCCTTCTAAAATAAAGAATGGCACTTGTACCACAGCACCAGAGTCAAGTGTTGCTGGCTTTTTACCACCTTGAGAGTCACCTTTAAAGTTAGGTGGCGTTTCTACTACTGTATAAGTTGCAGTTTGTGCTATCTCAACTGAGATAGCCTTACCATCATGAAATAAAATATCAGCTTCCATCCCATCTATCATAAAGTCAAAGGTATCTTTACCCACTTGTTCATGCGTAAGCCCTATTTGGTCATATGTTGTGGTGTCCATAAACTGAAGCATTTCACCATCATCGTAAAGGTATTGCATCGTTTTTTGCTCAAGTTCTGGTACGTCAAACTTATCACCTGCGTGTACTGTTTTTTCTATCACTTTACCTGTTTGTAGGTTTTTTATTTTCATACGTACAAATGCAGCACCCTTGCCTGGCTTAACATGTTGAAACTCTGTTACTCTATAGGGATTTCCTGTTATCTCTAATCTTGCACCTTTTTTGATGTCACCCATTCCGATTGTAGCCATTGTAGCTCCTTAAAAAATAATAAATGATTATAGCCAATAGATGATTTGAATGGGGTAAATGAATTTAATCATGTTTTTTATGATGCAAGTTAGAGAGGCGTAACATAGGCTCATACTGAGCCTATGTTAAAAGTGTATTACTTTGTGATAGAGATATTGTCTTTATCTTCTGCATCGCAGTGCGCATTTTTGTCAAAGTCCATCGCTTTTGTGTTGTCCATCAGTACAGGAACAAAAAGAAGTGACACAAACACTGCAGCAACTGTACCAGAGATGAGAGCTACACCCAACCCACCAAAGACAGGGTCACCTGCAAGCAATGCAGACCCTAAGATAATAGCAACTGCCGTTAAGGCAATAGGTTTAGCACGTGTAGCAGCAGCTACGGCGATGGCTCTTTTTTTCTCCATACCTTCACACTCCATCAAGGCCTTAGCAAAGTCAATGAGCAACAGTGAGTTCCTAGAAGAGATACCAATAAGAGCAATAAACCCAATCAGCGAAGTAGCCGTTAGGAAAAAAGTTTCCGTTGTAAACCAGTTAGCTACCCAGTGTCCTACAATCACCCCGATGAGAGAAAGAAACGAACCCAGTAAAACGATACCCGAAATGGCAAAACTTTTATAGTACACAACCAACAATAAAAAAATCAAAATAAGTGCAGAGATAAACGCACCTCCTAAGTCCCTAAATGTATCAAGTGTTACTTTCATCTCACCATCCCAACGGATAAGAAATTCTTCGTGTGTCACTCTATCTTCAAGTGTAAAGTCAAACATATACGTAGAAAAACCAGCTTTTGTAATGATGTAATCATTTTCAAACTTCTCAAGCATCACATCACGAGCTTCAAGTAGTGGATAGACTTGAGATACCATATCCGTCTCTGCTATGACGTTTGTCATTCGAGACAAGTCTTTATGCATTATCATATAATTTGATTTCACTTTTTTAATATGTACAACTTCAGAAAGTGGTACCATCATCCCTTTCATGTTCATAAGGTTAAGTGATGAGAGTTTGCTTTGTAACGCATCTACATCTGAGGTTGGCAATTTTTTACTCTCGTTGTCTAAGACTAAAAAGATATTTATCTGATCTGGTGAATTTTTAGAGTTTTTATGGGCTATAACCATACCTTCAAAGGCAAGATATAAAATATTATTCACTTGTTTTACAGAAAGTCCTGAACGTGCTATCTTTTCTTTATCTGGGACAAGTTCGTATTTCTCAAAGTTTTCATCTGCCATGATGTCAATATCAACAAGACCTTCTGTCTCAGACAACACATCAGCAACATCCACAGCTAAAGATCTTACTTTAGACAGATTTTCACCATGCACTTCTACCACAATAGAAGCTAGAGTAGGAGGACCTGAAGGTTGTTCTATAAACTTAATGTTTGTCCCTCTTACAAGAGGTACACAAGCTTCTTTTATGAGTGGTCGTAAACGCTGAACCATTAAAAATGATGGCTCAGCTCTATGGTGTTTTTCTGTTAAGTTAACAGAAATTTCTGAAACATTTTCTGTACGTTTCATGCTCGCACCTTTAACTAGTCCTGCATAATCAAGAGGAATTCCCTGACCTAAAAAGAGTTCTATGTTCATCACTTCTGATTCTTTTTTCAAAAAGTCAATCACACAAGAACTGACTTTCTTAGTCTGTTCTATGGCTGAACCTGCAGGTGTATCAACATAGATGGAAAATGTGTTTGCACTTTTTCCTGGTAACATTTTAGCCAGTACCATTTTAGTAGGGAACATCATAAGTGACAAGAAAAATGCCGCTGCAGTTAAGATGATAACTAATTTCTTTTTATACTTACTCTCAAGGATTCCATAAATAAAACTTTCAAGATTTTTCATTATTTTGACCCTTTATTTTTATCTTCATTTTGCATTGTCTCTTTTTCTGTATGTTTATGTTCTGGTTTTTTCAAAAGTTTTAAGCTTAGGTATGGGGTAAATATATATGCCACAAACAAAGAAGCTATCAGTGCCACAGGTACATTATAAGGGATAGGTTTCATAAATGACCCCATCATACCCCCTACAAATGCCATAGGTACCATCGTCAAGATAATCGCCAAGGTTGCAATATTTGTAGGAGCCCCAATCTCATCGGTTGCTTCTATGAGTAACTCACTCATCTCTTTGTCTTCTACACCATGTGCATGTAAATGTCTGTGAATATTTTCAATCACAATAATAGCCGCATCTACCAGTAACCCAAGGGATAACAGGAGTGCAAAAAGGGTAATCCTGTTCATCGTTTGTCCTGTCATCCACGCAGTAAAAAGTGTCACAGCCAAAATAGCAGGAACAGAAAATGTAACAATCAGCGACTCTCTCCAACCTAAAGCAAACACAAGCATAAGAGCGATAATCACAATAGTAATTATCAAGTGACTCATCAATTCATTGACCGCTTCATTTGCTCTTTCACCATAGTTTCTTGTGATAAGATAGCCTACGCCAATCTCATCAAACGTACTTTGATACTTTTCAAGAACTTTAACCACATCCTCCGCAACAAACACGGCATTTGTACCTGCCAGTTTTGCCACAGTCATCGTTATTTGATTTGCCTCTTTACTCAGCGTTGCATTGTGTTCGTTTTTTGACAATATTTTAGCTGTTTGGAAATTTTGTATATCTATGCCATGGCTTACTTTTGCCACATCACGCAAATAGATAGGTGACCCCATATACTGAGCTACGATAACTGAGCCTACATCTTCTACACTTTCTATGGCATTGACCACACCAAATACAACCAAATGTCCATCAGTCGTCTTACCTTTAACATCAGGTACATCTACTGCCACTGACTGTACTGCCTGCATAATCTGTCCAAGTGACAGATGATATGCAGAAAGTTTGCCCATGTCTACTTCGATATTATACTGTGCTTTTCTAGCACCTTTGAGTGTTGTTTTTGCTACATAATCCACAGCATTAATATGCTGTTGTACTTCACGTACCGTCTCAAAAAGTGTTACATCATCCACATCTTTACCCGCTTTAGGATAAAACGCTACTGTTATGATAGGGATATCAATGTCAATATCAAAAGGTTTGATAAGAGGTTGCATCACACCTTGTGGCATGGAGTCCATGTTTTGCATCACTTTATCATAGAGTTTGAGGTTAGAATCTTCCCTATTTTCACCTATATAATACATGACATTTACGATACCCACGTTATCCATAGCCATGCCATAAATATGCTCTATACCACGTACTTCTCTTAGCTTACGTTCAAGTGGCTTAACAATAATATTTTCAATCTCTTTAGGTGTAGCCCCTGGCATAGCAACAATCACAGCTCCCCCAGAAATGGCAATCTGTGGATCTTCTTCTCTTGGCATCGTGTTAAGTGCCAAATATCCCATAATCAACATAAATATACCAAGTACAGCAGTAAGTGGATTTGTTAAAAATCCTTTTGCTAGAGTACCCGCAACATTAATAACCTGATATTCTTTGTTAATATTTTTATTATCTGTTTCCATATCCCACCTATCTAATTGTTATTTTGGTATACATGCCTGGGTAGACTGACGTACTCTTTTGATCAAATTTTATAATGATCTTAAATTTGTGTGTCATGGGATTTGAGTTTGGTACAATAGCTGTTATTTTTCCACTGGTCATAAACCCAATGGAAGGTATTTCTATCTCTACTTTTTTTCCCATATTGATGTACTTTAATTGTGTTTCGCTAAGTTCAGAAACTACTTTTAGTTTACTCAAGTCAGTTAAAACAACCGCTGGCATACCAGGTATTGCCATCTCCCCTACATTTAAACGTTTTTCCACTATCACACCATCGTTCGGTGCATGTATAATCAGATAATTATACTGGTTTATAACTTCATCTTTTTTTGCTAAGGCTTGATTCATCTGCTCTTCTGATATTTTTACCATATCTTTGAGGTTTTTTGCTGCAAGTTGTAACTGTTCAAACTCATATTTAGAAACCATGTTCTTCTTAAAAAGTCTTTCATGTCGTGCTAAGTTTACTAATACATTGTTATATTGGTTCTTATTCATCTGTAAAGCAAGTCTAGCCTGAGAAATAGCAAGATCAACTTGACGTTCAGCAGACTCAACTTCTTTCGAGTCTATCTCATAGATAAGGTCACCCTTTTTAACAATGTCACCCTCAGAAACGGCCATATTTTTTACATAGCCCATATAACGACTGGTAAGCATCTTTTGGTTATCAGATACCACAGATCCACTTAAATTAATCTCTAGTGCATGGCTTGATGATGCTATTGCTATCATCAGTATAATTAGTTTTATTGTTTTCATTAGTTTACCCTTTATTGATGAGACTGTCTAGCTCAAATATTTTTGTATTTCTCTCGTTTTTAAGTGTTAAAAGTTTTAGTAATATTTCTAACTCTTTTGACTGTTTAATCAGTACATCCGTGATAGATACTATACCCTCTTTATAGCGTGAACGGTAATTTTCATAGACTTTTTT
>Ga0256840_1002579_pt1 | contig 15807 bp, 20 predicted proteins | sample 355202metaG_FD_185969 | JGI IMG/M metagenome (GOLD analysis project Ga0256840, IMG submission 185969) | Hydrothermal vent microbial communities from Mid Atlantic Ridge, Atlantic Ocean - 355-202 | ecosystem: Environmental > Aquatic > Marine > Hydrothermal vents | place: Atlantic Ocean: Mid... | reverse complement strand
GATTTATTATTTATTTTAGTTTCTTTTTTACTCCCTACATTAACTTTATTGTTATCAGATATTTCTTTATTTGCTTTATCAATATCATTTTTAATTTGTTGATTATATTTTTCTTTTTTTAATTTTGTTTCAACCACTTCTTCTAACTTCAAAGCTATTTGAAATCTTTCTAGTTTACCTGGATAAGCCTCATCTAATTTTCTTTTTGCACTATCAAAGTTTTGATTAACAACTTGTAATCGCTCTAGATCATACGGGTTGTTTTTTTCAATGTGTTTTAAATCATAAAACTTTCCTCTTTTTTTATTATAATCAGCAATTTTCTTATATAACTGCATCTGATTATCAATATGCACTGTTTCACCATTTTTCAATTTAACATCTGTGCCTGTTCCATGATTTGTGTTTGCTTCCATGTGTTTTTTGTCGTTTGGTCTAAATTGGCCAAAAACTTTTTTTGCTTTGTGATAAGATAGTTCATCTTCACCCTTCTTTCGTATATATCCATCTTTAGTAGAAAATTCAGTTCTTATTCTTAAAATAGATTCATACGCTTTTTTATAATTTTCAATACTCATAATATTTATACTCCTAGAGTGGCCATAAAATTATCCGCCACTTCATTAATTTGTTCATCTGTTAGTGTTTCATCTTCATTGTGTTCTTTAATACTATCAATATCTTCATAACTAATTGAATCATAAATCAATTCAAATTTCGTTTCTTTAACACCTCTCATTTCATAATGAATTATATTAATTGTAGGCACTGGAGCCGGTTCTTTAACTAACTTCAAAAAATCAGACTGAGATTTAGTTTTTTTAACTAATTCTAAATTTTCTGGTTTTACGCATCTTTTCAGAAATTCTTTGTTTTGATAGTAAGATATTTTTTCACCCATAATTGGCTTACAGTTTTCTGATAAAACTATTTCTGTTTCAGCTCCTATTTCTTTTACTTCTTGTGGTAACAACAAATGCCTTTTTATATAAGACATTGTTTTTGTTCTGCTTTTATTACTAAAACCCATTTCACCTGATATTGATTCGTTTTTTACTGTGGTTGTACCTAGTTCATTAGAGATTTCGGTTGCATCTTCAATATTTTTAGGTGCAAATAAAACACGTGTTGCGTGATTCGCTAAAAAGTTAGTAGTTTTATCAACACCATATATAGACTTAAGCTGTGATGTGTTTTGAATAATCGGCATTAATCGAAAATTATAACCTGCTAAAAAACTCACACTATTAATAATCGTTGTTAGCTCGCCAAGTGCGGCAAATTCATCTAATATTGCAAGTACTTGATAAGGATCGTCTTCTCCAGGTATCGATTTAATTATTTCACTTACCATTTGTTGTATAAATAAGTTAAGTACAGGAGCATATTTATCTAAGTCATTGGGGTTTATTCCTATGTATATCGCCATTTTCTTTTTTCTTAAATCTCTAAAATCAAAATCATTTTTAGATGTTGCGGCGTCTAATATCGGTGACGACCACAAATTTAAAGCACTTGTTAATGTAGATTTAACACTCTCTCCTTGTTTGTGAGGTAAATTAAGAAATCCGCTTAATGCACGTTTACATATAGGATCAAGATAATCGTTTTCTTTCAAAATGTTGTCTATATACTCTGTTGTTGCTAACTCTGTTCTTAGTTGCCTTAATACTTCGCCTATAGTGATTGGATATTTTTCAGAATCCAATAGATATAAAACAAAACCTAGGAATAGTTCACGAGCTTCACTAGACCACATGGGATCACCTGTTTTAGGTGTGGGACATAAAAAAAATGCTATTGTTTGTATATCATTAACCCTAAAATCCTTCTTAAAGTTAATGTACGATAAAGGATTCCAACAATGTGTTTTATAATCATTTGGACTTGGATTAAATAAATATACATCGTGGCCGCATTCATGTCTAAACCCACTAGTAACTTGAAAGTTTTCAAGTTTAATATCTGTAACAACTAATGATTCTGTCCAATTTAAGCAATTGGGTATAACTAACGATACGCCTTTGCCGCTCCTTGTTGGTGCTGCTATAATTACAAACTGTTGTCCTACTTGTATTAAGAATTTCTTTAAAAATATTCCTATTAGAATCCCTTTTTTTCCTCTTAGTTTCGGAGTAGCGTTTTTTAGATCTGATTCTTTGGCCCATTTTGCGTCGCCAAAAACTTTTCTTTTTTTTGTTTTAAATATTAATAAAACCAATGCTATTGATAAAACTAAAGAAACAGCATGACCAATTAATAAATAAGTAATAACTTTATCATTATCACTATATGCAGAATAATAAATATAACCTGTCCAGGGTAAAATTTCATTTGATTTAAGACCGATTAATGTGCCAAAAATTAATGACCCAATCGATAAAAAAATAAAGACCAACACTAATATCATTGCTCCTAAAAATATACTTTTCTTCATTTAATTTCATCCTTAAAATACAGATCAGTCATAACTCTTTTACCATCAATCTTTTCAAATTGTACAACAACATCAACAACAGACTTTAAGAAAGTATCTATGGAAACATCATCAAGATTATGTGTCCCCTGTTTAATCATCATTTTTAGTGCTATAAAAGCCCCCTTAATATCATTTGCATGTAGAGAAGTTAACGAACCAGGATGACCTGAGTTAATTGCTCTTAAGTAAAAAAAAGCTTCTTCACCTCTAATTTCTGAAACTAAAATTCTATCTGGGTTAAGTCTTAATGATGCTTCTAATAAGTTTTTAACTGTAACATTAGACACTCCCTGCATGCCCTTTGAGTGCAACAAATGCAAAACATCGTTCTGTTTCATGATCATCTCTTGTACATCTTGTATTGTTATAATTCTTTCATTAATATCAATTAACTTAATTAATGCATTCATGAAAGTTGTTTTCCCACTTGACGTCCCTCCTGAAACAATAATATTTTTTTTAGTTTTAATACACAATCTTAAAAAACTCACAATGTTATTATCTAATAAATGCTTATTAAGTCTTTTATTTGTACATTTCAAACTCTTTATTGATGACGATTTTAGATTGCATAATGCGCCACTATTCTCATAATCATCAAGAGACAAGTCTAAATTTGTAGGCTTTCTAATTGATAGTCCAAACATTCCACTTGGTACTGCAGGAGGTAAAACAATTTGTACTCTCTGACCGCCTGGCAATGTTCCTGAGAGCAACGGTTCATTCTTATTAACCCTTTGATTGTTGAACGTGCCAATTAAACCAGCAAGCTCTTTTAGTTCGCTAAGGTTAAAATAGTTTACTTTTTTAATTTCTTTTTTATTTGGCATTTCAATTATGATCTGGTTTGGTCTATTAACCATGATTTCATTCACTTTTTCATCATCCAGATAAACTTGAATAGGAAGTAAAGCATTTACTAGTGGTGTACTCATATTAATATTCAAATACACTCGTAAAATCTAAATCTCTTGCAACAAAAATATTGATTTTGTCACCCTGGTTTTTATATGCAGTATCTTTAATATTTATAGAATTAGTTAAAGCAATTTCAGCGGATTTATTGAATGACCTTCCTATATCTTGAAAATTATTATTTTGATTGTTAGTTGAAGATAATCCACCAACAATACTTAACAGAGCACTAGCTCCAAAACGCGTAAAAAAGTGGGTCTGAATTTCTGCATCATGTCCTGTTCGTCCGATTTGGTCAATGCCAGGTGAATCAATATTTACATCAATTCCATCTGGAGTCATTATTCTAGACCATATGACAAATACTCTTGATTTACCCTGTTCTACTCCTGCTTGATATTGTCCAACAACTCTTGAGCCTGTTGGAAGTATTAATTTACTCCCATCATATGAAAAAATATTCTCATCTGTTATACACCGAGTAAACCCAGCATAATCTGAAACTATAGCAGTCTCAAGCACACAACTGATAATTTTACCTTGGGCTATCAATGAACTTGTATTATCTAACATCTTAACGTTAACCTTACTGTATTTATGCGACTCTAATTGATTAGGGTTAATGTCTTGAATTTTGTTACTATTGATTGATCTAATTGATGCGCTTAAAGCGTTATAGTCATTCATATTGTTATTATTAATGTTTTTATTGTTTATTGATGGCTCATTTCTCTTTAAACTTGTTTCAATAATGCTTTTTGCTTTTCTTCTTTTGAGCCAACGAGCTTTCCTTTTTTCTTCTTCTCTCCTGGCTCTGTTTTTATCATTACTATTTGATCTATGCGCAATTGCTGGTAATCTTGGCTTTCTCGGTAAATTGTTATTCGATAGAGATTTCTTTTTTTGAATTTTGTCAGGTATAATAATCTTTCTATTAGATTTAATGTACTTCTCTTCGACCATTGCTTCTAAATCATCACCACCGCCTTTATTGCTTGGATAAAAATAATATACAACATATAGCAAACCAAACAACGTAATTACTAATCCAAAGTAAAACCTCTTGTCATTATTTGCATTATCACTAACACTATTAATGTCTTTAATTTCCTCTGTATCTCTCATAACGTTTTACCTTTTATTAAATCGTCATTGAAAACACATGAAATAACATCACCTGATCTGAGTGTGAATTGTTCTGCAATTCTTTGTACGATTATGTATTTACCTTTTACATGATAATTTACTAATGACTCATTATTTTTATCATCTACTATAAATATTGCAGGAGTTTCAGTATTTTTACTGAATTCAAAATAAGTAAAATCCCCATCATCAAAAACCTTTATAGGTAAGTTTATTGTATTCCCAGCAAAGCTGTAATTCATATTCCAGTCCATTGGATTAACAGATTTACCCTTTACGACTTCAGTATTCCTTATTTTCTTCTCTTTCAGAATCTTTTTAAGTTCGTTATATTTCTCTTTTCCAGGGTATCTAAAATTAATCATAAATGTTGAATTATTATCTGTAATCCCTCTATTTTTATTAACTCGTAACTCAAAAGCATAGGGCTTAATTTCACCCGTCAACTTATTCTTTGTTAACAAGTTTAGATTTGTGTCTGCTTTATCATCTATGGGCTTAACAGATAAATAATTACCGAGAGATACTATATCCCAGGCTTGTGGATCACCTGCGGCACTATGTATAATTTCTTCATCTTCACTAAATATAATCATAGTATCTATAAAATAATGTGTTGTGATTTTATAGACTTCGTTCTTCTGATAATTTAATGTTTTCATTCTATTATCTAAGCGCCCTTTATTTGGGTCAATTTCTGCTTGTGCTAATGTACAAGCCAATATTGTTAATATTATAGTTTTCTTAATCATGTTATTCTCCTATTTCAATTTCTGAATCTATTCTCCATTTTGTACACTGAAAACCAAAGGGGTTTTCTTGTATTTCTTTTTCTGATTCAGGCTCTAGTGTGAATCTAAAAGAAAGAGTGACAATATAGGGAAAATGCTTTGGTTTATCTTCATTAATGCGTTTTTTTTCGATGTCAATTCGCACAGTAGCTGTATCTTTATCTATAAATGATATTGATTTAATTCTTGTTTTAAGGGTTGTATTTTCTCCGTATATTCTGTATGGACTCTCTAAATTATTAGTATCATAGTCTTTATGATAATTTGTAAATTCTCGCGGTGAAGTCATTGCTTTAACCAATTCATAACTCTCTTCAATATCTTGATAATCATATTGAGTTCTATATCTGACATATTTATTTATCCAGTATTTAGTTAAGGATTCGCTTTGTGTTAGCTTACCTTTCGTTACTTTTGTAACCGATGTTTCACCACTTACTTTATCAACTTCTACGACATATGGTATTTTTTCTTTAAGCGGTATTAATACAGTAATTGTTATCATGCTCACAAAAGAGAAAAAAATAAAAATAATAGCAATAATCCAACCAATAAATGATCTTTTCATTGCCTTGTTATATGTTTCATTATTTGCTTGCTCAGCCTTTTCAAAAATATTATTATCTTGAATTATCATTTTCTCTGTATGCTCCTTTCACTTTTACGCTCTTTATATTTATTCGCCAAATCTCTTACTCTAGTTCTTGCTGAACTAAAACTTCTTCCCATGCTTTCACTTGCTGCTTTACCTGCTCCCAATGTAGTTAATTGCGCCCCAGACGCTAAACCACTTGCAATCTGCGAAACTTGAAGTAAAACTAAAACACCGATTCCTGTTGTTAAGATTAACGGTGTAATCTCACCGAAACCCCAATCATCTAAACTCGTTAATATAGATATTGATGTTCTTACTAATGTAAGAAAAAAAGACAGCATTGTATAAGTTAGTAAAGAAATAAAACCAAAATTGAATACTTGTTTTAGCCAGGCAGAAAACATACCTCTTGTTAAATCAAATAAAATAAATAATAAGAAAATTGGAGCAATCGCAATTAGTGCAGTTAATCCAATTTTAGATAGAGCGATTAAAAATGTAGCATATCCCACAAATGCAAGTATGGATAAAAATATTGCAACACCCAAAATATAAGGTAGAACATAACCATCCAATTTAAACGCTGATTTCATTGCAAGCAATCCTTGATCAATCATTTCGCCAAGCCCATCATTAATTGAAGTTGGGAACCAACTGCTGCTCGTTGCTGTTACAATTCTTGCACCTAAAGTATCAAAAGTTTCCGTAAAGAACAAATAGATAAATTGATGAAAGTAAGTCCAGTTAAAAAACATCACATACACAGTTGTATACATTAATAGTTTTTTGCCAAACTCTTTGATAGGATAATCCACCCATCCCATCATTATTGATAATCCAAATGCTGTCATCGATATGAGAAACAAGTTCTTTACAAAGATAATGCTCGGCAATACAAGATAAGCATATACTTTAATGACCATCGTCAAACTTGTCGTATCTATTGAATTCAGCACATCATTAATGACACTAATTTTCTTCACCTTTCTTTATGAGTTCAATTCTTTTAAAAATTGCTAACTTACTTTTATAATCGACCATTTCAGATTCATATTTAAGTTTTGCTATTAATATTATTTGATCTTTGTTCAAGTTGGTTTTATCAATCTTATTATTGAACTTAACAACTGCTATATAATCCAAATAACTTGTATTTGAATCTGCTTTTGTAAGTTTTGATATATGGACGTTACTTGCAATTTTAATATCCTCATTTTTAAGTTTGCTTTTATTTAATTCAACTGAAAAACAAGGAAGTGTAGCAAGGATTATAATTAATAATTGCGATTTCATTTCTATACCTCAATTGAATTAATCTTGATTCTGTCAAGGCATTCAATATTATAATTGCTGCCTGTTGAGACATGTATTTTTGCTCTATTACATGGCTTTGGCTTTTTATGTAGATTCTTGCAGCTAATTAATGTTGTTGTGATTAATATTAGTATTAAAGTTTTCATTTTATTCTCCTTTAGAATATTGATGTTACGTGAGTATTGTTAGAAATTCTTAAATCTTCACCTTTTTGAGCTTGCGTATATAGTTCGTTTCTCGCGTTGGCTGCTGCTTGAGAGCTTTGAACCCTAATAAGCTCAGCTAACAAAAATTGTAATTGAGCACTCATTCGATTACTCAAATCAAGAGCTGCTTTTTGATCAGGACTTGAACCCATGTCATCAATAAGTCTTTCTGTCTCACTAATAACTCCTGTTGCTCTTTCAAAGCTTGATTCTGCAATACCTATCGCTGCAACAGAATTGTTATTATATTGAGCCCATCTTTGCGCAGCAATGCTTTCATTTTCTTCGTAATAAGTTTCTGTATCATAAATATAATAATCATTCCTAGCTTCCCAACCAGCAAATGCAGCCTCTTGGTATGCTTGGTAAGGATATAAACCGCGGTACATATCGAGTACATCCCTGAAATTAGAGGGTATCCAACGCCTTGCTTTTTTATAACCCGTTGAGTTTAAAAGTAGTTGTTTAAAATAATCACCGTTCATATTGTCGAATTGTTCTTTTAGCTTATTTATTTGTTGTAATTGATTATCTATTTGTGTATACACTTGCCCTACCTGCTCAATATTTTTAAGTGCACTAATTGTGGTTTGTACAATGTTTGCAATATCAATAGTTGGCAAATTAGCCAAAGAATTTGTACTGATAATAATTAAGAATATATATTTTTTCATTTTTTTCTCCTGGTGTGAAATAATGGTAGAAAATCTGCCGGGTCATTACCAACTTCATTTCTTATATTTGTTAACAAAACTTGATTCTCTTCTGTAGTTGATAAAATAGAAACCTCTTGCTCTAACTCACTTAAATCCAATGAAATTACTACTGATTTATTTCCTTGCTTAAGCAAAAAGAGCCGACTATCTTCTTCGAAGTTTTTAATTAATTCAAACTCCCTTAATGTAAGACCAAAGCCATCAATGTAGTCTGATTCTTTAGCTTTAGGATTCGGTAAATAAAATTTAGTTGGACTCTGACTCATAATTGTCCCTCCAACATTACTAGAGATAATATCTTCTGGTTCTTGTGTACCAAAAACATTAAAAGCATTCTTTTTTCTTATCGTTTTAAAATCATTTTTTAATTTATTATTAAAATAAGGATCATCAAGCATTTTCCAGCCCTCGTCTAAGAACTTAACTGCTCGCCTGCCTTTGGTTAATGATTCAACACAGTGAAATAAGTACATAAGCACAGGCGTTCTAATTGCAGGAATATCTAACAGTTCGGTTAAATCAAACCCAATATAATTATTAGATAAATTAAGTTCATCAGTACTACTACCAAAAACCCATGAATAAGCACCATCTTTTATCCAGTTATTTAATCTATCTTTAACTCCATTTTCTTCATCATACTGAATATATTCATAAAAATTACTAATATTTCTCTCACTTGGGACGAGTTTATAAACCCCCTCAATTGCTAATTTAATTTGATTTAAATCGCTTGCTTTTAATTCATTGTTTCCTTTTAGTATTACTTTCATTAGCTCAAACAGAAATGCTTTGTTTGTTTTATTATCTTTTAATTGAAAAGGATTAAATCCAGTAGTGACTCCATTTTCAATAGTATTATAGATTCCATTTTGTGTTCTAATGTAAATTTCACTCCCTTTATCTTTATCAAAAAACACTTGTACAGGATTAAATTTATCTAAGTAAAGAGACAGGAAATCAATTAGAACAGTTTTCCCAACACCAGTTCCACCGATAATGGTGGTATTGCCTTGATCATATGGATAATGAAAATTGAAATAATAAGGAGTATTAGAAATTGTTCTAAAAAGCATCACACAATCGCCCCAAAAATTACCATTAATTTTCCCTGTTGGATAGTTATGTAAACTGTTAAATGAAGCGAAGTTTTGAGAAGTGATTGCCGCCTTTCTTGTTATATAAGAATTATTACAAGGAAATTGCGCCCAATAAGCAGGCTCTAACCCAAAATATTCTCTTACTGCTGAAATTTCAATTTCTGAGAAAACATTAATACATGAATTAATGCTGTGTTGTAAATCGTTTAATTCATCTTCAATAACAGAAACACTTAAATGATGATAACCCATACAATAATCATTAGATGTTAATTGATCTATAGCATCTTCTATTTCCTTAATCTGACTAATACCATCATCATCAGATGATACAAGTCTGTTTCTTTGTGTTTTTAGCAGCTTAACGGAATCTTTTTTACTAATAAAATTAAAAGATTGAGTCAAAATATACTCAGATTGTAATTTAAGAAGATCATCAAGCATCCCAGGAAAGGTAAGTTCATGATAATCTTTTATCGAAACAATTGCCCCGTATCGAGTATTGGTATTATCAATTTCAAAATAGTCTTTTTCAAAAGAAACCTTAGAAAAAGATATGCTTTGACTGGCATCAATAAAATTAACTGGCACTTCCTTCCATTTTCTATTTAATAAGAAAGAAAGAAAACTAAAAACATGTGAAAAAGGGTGTTTTTTATTTTCATCATTCTTTTTATAATACACACTTAAAACTTTAGGCGTATATGCGCTTAGACCCTTTAAGACTTTATCAACAATATCATCATGAGCTTTAATTGCCCTTCTATTAATTGAATTTTCCTTTTTTGTATCTGAAAATAGATTTTTAATGCTGTCAGTAAATTTTAAGATGTTTTTATTGGTTGATATTGAAGTAACTGAAATAAACAAATCATTGACAAAAAGGTCTTTCTTTGTAATTAATACTTTGTATTTTTCATCAACTTGTTTTGAAAATATTGATCTAAATGAAGAAGGTGGATAATTATTTTTCTTCGTTCTTATTAAGTGTGAATAAATTGAAATATTTTTGTTTGCAATAGATTTAAATAGATTGTTTCTTCCGTTTTTTAAGATATTTAAATTTTCGGTTTCAATAGTCTCATGAGATATACCTGCCAACTTAATTACAGTTAAAAGATCGCCATCCTTAGTTTTTATTATTGTATTAGTAATATGATTTGTATAAGGCAGATGAACACTTGCACTCACTTCATTTTTCAAATGTTTCCCATATTTTGATTTCTTTATCATAATATTATTACACCTACTGTATATAAGTAGATCTGCCCCAAACATTGCGATTAACACAGACTTTTAGTACTTTAAAAAACCCCCACAAAATCTCAATATTTCGTGGCTCATTAAGACACATAAAAAAACCTAGAAAATGGAATGGGACAACTAGCATTAGATATAGCGGATTACCCGATATTAAAAAAATAGCTACAGACGTAAAGCCATTAATTACTTGATAACTATAAGAGACGTTTGCAATCATGGCTGGTCTTGTTGCTGCAACAAACAGAATATCATTCTCAAGTTTGCTCATTACGAAGTCCACCCAATTATCAGGTCAACAATTGCAGATGCTCCAAAAACAAAAACAATGCCCAGCACAAAATTTCCAGCCATCCTCCACGTTATTCTTCCGCCCCATGCAGCAAAACCGATAAAAACACATACTATCAATGCAACTATTCGAGCTAACGGACCTGTCAATATATCAAGAAGTCCTTGAGCTGCACCATCCCAGGGTGATGCAGATGCAAAGCCTGGTATCAATAATAATAGTAATAAAAATAAACCTCTCTTATATTTTGTTAATTTCATAAATATCTCCTGTTAATTTAAAAATAGTTGTAATAAAAAATTTATTATATATTATGTTCCTTTAGTTGCAAGTAAATTAAAACTAATATATTAAAATATAATTTATGTTATAGTAAATACCATTTAAGTAATTAATAATGAATTTAAAAAAACTAAAGGAAATGTTGAATGAAAAGCGTACATATATGAAAATGAGAACTTTTAATAAGATTAAGTTCATGTCAACAATCACTCAAATTCGAAGAAGCAATCTAATTAGATTAAAAAATCATGTTCAAAAAGAATTTGAAAAAAATGATAATAACAAAAATATAAGATTTACGGGCAAGATATTCTGTGAAATTATTGGAATATCACCCAGCACATTTTCGCAGCTTAAAAAAAGCAAACATAAGCCCTACTTCAATGAAATATATGCAAGAGCAATTGAAGCTCGAATGGATCTTGAACTCGGATGGTTTGATATAGACAGAGATAGTAACAACTTTAATGCTCTAAGATTAAACTATAAACAATTTAGCGAAGGCTTGAAATCCTATCATCGCTTCATGTCATCAAAAAAAATCAAAATTACTGATAATGAAACATTAGAAAAAATGAGAAAAGAACTTTTTCTTTTTCTTCACAAGAATTATGATTTCGATACTACTAAAGTCACAGAGTCAGACTTCCTAAATTTCATAAAAGATTAGATTTGTCATTTAACTTTTTTATAGTTTTTTCTATTTTCATAAATAAATAAATAGAAAAATTAATTCCGAAACCTTGATTTTCATCAACGGAACTCTCAATAATATCTATCTCTCTAGCAGACAATACATCTCTATAATTATCAGCTGTTATCTTTTTTTTATCGGTCATATTTGTAAGTGTGTAAATTTTTTCAGTAGATTTAAGCAATATGGTCATATATTACAGCGTTTATATTAACAATAACTCATTAAATTTGTTAGTATATATTTCCACATGTACAAAATTGGATGCGCTTAAATGCTTAAATACAAAATTAAAAACCCTAAAAAAACAATCTCCCTTAAAGCTCTTGATGGATTTATTACAGGAATATCAAGAATAATCTCTAAATTTGATATTGATATTAATAGTCTTACAGAAATGCTCAAAATTGAGACAGTACTATTAACACATAAAAAGTCTGAAAAAATAATTGAGACAGCTATAAAAACAGGTATTGATAGACGCGTTGTATCAGAGATTGTGAAAAACAACTATAAATCAAAAAAAATTAAAACTGAAAACTATGAAATCAGAATACTACAAAGAATAAGAGAATCATCTAAGTTATCGAAAAACAATGTAATACCAAAATATGGAGACCTTAACTGTCTTAAATCTATTTTAAAACGAGCAGGATGTTCACATATAAGAATGAATACCTTTATTGAGATATTAGAAAAAAGAGGAGCAATTAAAGATCTAGGTGACAGTATTAAATACCTCGGATTTAATTACAAAAACAAACAAGATGATGAAGAATTCTTTTCCAATATTTCTAGATCTATTAATAGATATTCTGAAACTGTACTTTTCAATAAAAAAGTATTAAATAATAATGATGAGCGAGGTAGATTCGAGAAAACAATATTTACAACTCAAGTACATCCAGACCAACACGCCCAATTAGAAGAAATACTCTTCTATGAGTGTCGAGAATTTCACAAAAGAATAGTTCAAAAGCTAGAGCATTTTGAAACTGCACCCCCTGACACATACGATTTAATCGGAGTATCTACATATCAAGTAAAAATAACTAGAGGAACAAACAATGATAATTAAAACTACTACATTTGCACTATTAATATTAACTAGTTTCAACGCATTTTCTGTGGGAGATGACGGGACCAATGGTTATGAAAACAAAATAACCTCAAGCTGTAACATAATAAATGTTGGCGATGATGGAACTAATGGTATATCAAGCGTTGGCGATGATGGAACTAATGGCATATCAAGCGTTGGCGATGATGGAACTAATGGCATATCAAGCGTTGGCGATGATGGAACTAATAATACTACCATGATTATTTGCGAGAAAACATTTACCAAACAGTAAAGTATTTACTTATAGAGTAAATTGTTCTAATATTGATTTTTTAAAAAAACAATATTATGAAAGAACATCAACTTAAGAGGAAACCTGCTTTTAAACATAATATTGTCTTGTGTGAAAAATTCATGTGGGCGATTCAAATAGGAGTTAAAAATGCTTGAACTAATTAAAAACGATTATGTGATTACAATATTTACTTTATTAATAGCAATAATTTATTTCATTACTGCATACAGGGTAGTTAAATATAATAAATTAATATCTATAGCTATCTTAACTAACATGCTGTTAGTGTATATTTTATTACAGTACACATTGTCAACATCTTTGACTACAACAATAATCATGCCTGGTAAAAACAATTTACGATTAGCAGAAGACGGTAAGTTAAGTTTTTGTCTTAATGACAAAGCCCGAACCTGGATTAAAACACAAAATGGAATAATTTCAACTAAGAAAAAATATATCGATGGCAGGAGAATGAAATGCTTAAGTCTTGAGCAAAGTCTTGAATTATTAGCTCGAAATGGGGCTACACAAGAACAACTAAACGCTATTCAAGAAATTTATAAAAATAATTAGTGTTATTTAAGAAAATTTAGTTAAAATAAATCCAAGTTCACTAAAATTAAAATTATGAATAAATTAAATAAAATACTTTTTACTTTTATATTAATTCCTGCACTTGTAATAGCAAAAAATCAATGTGAAGAAAACTTCTCTAAAACTGGCAGCATCTTCACAGGTAAAGCATATAAAACTACTGAAACCCTAAAAAAAATCAACTACAATTATGCATTTGAAAAAATCTATCTTTATTTAACTAAAGATGGTTGGAATATTATCAACTCTAATAAAAATGCTGGCACTATTAATGCCTCACAAGAAGTGTCCTTTGGAAATGGAAAAATTTCACCACTCAATGTTATTGTAGAAAAAACCAATTTCTCTGATACAAAAGTATCTATTGTCTATAATATGTCTGCTGGAGTTACCACTTCAAAAAAAAGGGCTAAAAAATTCTTCTGCAAAATTATTAACTCAGCTTTATAATCTATCTTTCTATATCCAAATTATTTTTTTGTACTTTAACTGTATCAACTTGAGCAAATCTAATTATTTTCTTAGCTACTAGTTCCATGTTTTTATCATTTGTTTTATCTGCTCTGTCTTGTAATATATTAGCTATAATCATCATCCCTTTTTTATACTTTAGATGCTTCTTAACTGTATCATTACTCCAGTTATATTTAGTTCTATTCAAGTAAATATCATCTGTAATTTCTTTTTTCTCTAAAACCTTCTTTTTAAAAATATGCTTAGAAATTTGTTTATATATCTTTTTTCTTTCGCCTCTGAAAACTCTTGATGTTGCATCAACTTGAATTCCGTTATCTCTTAATCTCTCTGCAAAAGTACTTCGATATCTTTGCAAATCATTTTTTCTTGGATCAAGCTTTTCACCCATGTAACCACGCATTTTCACAGAAAGATGCCCGTGTGGATAATCTGTATCTGTATGAATTGCGAAAAGATAATCGTTAGTTTCTCCAAATTCCTTTTGAGCAAATTCTCTAACTGACTTTCTTACCTTTTCAGGGTCTGATCCTTTTGGCGCGGATAATACAATATTTAATGTATCTCTTGTTTTTCTTGTTATTATCTCACCATTTGATTTTTTACGGTTTCCATAATTTCTATTCTTATCAAAATCATCACTCCAGTCATTAACACGGTCTTGAGTTTCAACCGTGTTGATTAATAAATTACCTTGAGGGTCTTCTAACTCTAGCTCCCCATTTCGACTTATATAATTAACATGAGCCGAAGCAGTTTTTTTACCGCTTGAGTAACTTGTTACTTTCACAACTGCTTGCGGTAAATTTAGAGTTGCCCGATAAGCAGCTTTAATATTACCTTTGCTTAATTCTTTAGCCTTGCGTTTATCTGCTGATAAATTCGCAAGTATTTTTTCTAGTTCATTCATCTATTGCTCTGGTTTCTGATTTTGAAATTAATGCTTTAATCCATTTTCGCTGTTCATCTATATGTGAAATTAATCTATTTGCGTAAGTTTCCGTTAAGGCGTAATTTGTTAAAGTTCCTGCATTTATATTTCTTGTAATTTGATTTAAGTTTCTGCCAATGAACATTATTTGATTGTTTGCAATTCGCAATTGTTCGAGTTCTTCATTCGTAAAATGTGCTTCTTGGTTAATTAATATCCTTATTTGTCTTACTATAAGTTTACTCATATCAGAATCCTCTTTCTTGCAGATTTTTAATAATTTTTCTTTTTCTAAATCATTTAATCTTATTGTTATTCTATTATTTAGGTTCATAAAATTATACTTCATATGGGGTGGTGGCTAAGTCTCGGACGGCTTGCGTGGCATTATATCATAATGTCCGACAAATGTCCTATCCTGCCTTAACCACCACCCCACGCTCTTTAAATTTCCTAGTTACTTCGGCTTTTCCGTTTTTATCTTGGATAGTACAATACAACTGGTAAAAAGAAAATAATAGTTATGGTAAAATTCTTGATAAAAGTTTCTACATAGAAACATCTGAATTAAAAACTAAACTCATTACTAATAGAATACTTAAAAGTTTCTACATAGAAACATCTGAATTAAAAACTAAACTCATTACTAATAGAATA
>Ga0256840_1002578_pt1 | contig 15807 bp, 14 predicted proteins | sample 355202metaG_FD_185969 | JGI IMG/M metagenome (GOLD analysis project Ga0256840, IMG submission 185969) | Hydrothermal vent microbial communities from Mid Atlantic Ridge, Atlantic Ocean - 355-202 | ecosystem: Environmental > Aquatic > Marine > Hydrothermal vents | place: Atlantic Ocean: Mid... | reverse complement strand
AACTGGATTGTTCAAGCAGTGACGAAATCCTCGGCTTATGATGATTCTTCACAAACTCAACGAACCCTGCCCAACTTTTATCACCAATACCGACTGTCGGTAAAGCGTCGGGGGTGGTTTCAACAGACGCTTCCGGGAGAGGAACCGCAACAGGGGGTGAAACGGGGGAGTGTTCCGGCGATTTTTTATCGGGGGGGGGAAGACCCGAAGCAAGTTTTTTTTCCAGTGTTTCCAGACGCTTAATCAGGGTGGATACATCAATTCCTGCCGGCAAACCAGCCAGTTTCACCAGAACCATTTCCATGGTCAAGCGAGGATAATTTGAAACCGCCAGGTCAGCCTCGGTACGGATCAAAATAGCCAATAACCGCTGTAAATCTTCGAGCGAAGCAGGTTCAGCTAACCGGCGTAGTTCCTGCAATTCAGTTTCGCCAACATCAATCAGGTCTCCCGGCTGATCCACAACCTTGAGAATCACCAGAGCACGCACGATTTCAACCAGTTGCTGGCAGAACTGACGAAAGGAATGACCATGCTGATCAACTCTCTCAACCAGAGACAACAACTGACCAGCGTTTCGTTCCAGAACCGCATTGATTGTTGCCAGCAAGAGAGCCCGGCTGACCAGCCCCAGTAAGCTTTGCAACTGATCATCGTTAATCTGATCGCCACAAAAGGCAATCACCTGATCCAATGTTGACAGAGCATCTCGCATGCTGCCGCCGCCACTACGGGCAATAATTGCCAAGCCAGAATCGGTGACCTGAATATTTTCCTGCCCGGCAATATAGCGTAAGCGGGTTTGCATAGGAACCAGACCGATTTTTTTAAAATCGAAGCGCTGACAACGAGATAGAATAGTAATGGGAATTTTATGTGGTTCGGTTGTGGCAAAAATAAACTTGGCGTGGGCAGGAGGCTCTTCAAGAGTCTTCAGCAGGGCGTTAAAAGCATTGATCGAAAGCATATGGACTTCATCAATGATAAATATTTTATAGCGGGACTGTGATGGCAGGTAGCGGATATTTTCACGCAGTTCACGAATATCATCAACCCCGGTATTGGAAGCTCCATCAATCTCCAGAACATCAATACCTTGACTCTTGGTGATCTCAACACAAGACGGACAAACACCACAAGGTTGTGTCGTTGGCCCTTCCTGGCAATTGAGAGCTTTAGCAAAAATTCTTGCCGCTGAAGTTTTACCCACCCCCCGAGCTCCGGTAAAAAGGAAGGCATGATGAACCCGGTCAGCCGTAATGGCATTTTTCAACGTCTGACTGACATGTTCCTGACCAACCAGATCCTCAAATAATTGCGGTCGCCATTTAAGAGCCAGAACCTGATAGGACATGATTACTCTCCAGAAAAAACAGCTGAACAAGACTGAAGGCTGTTAGCTTTTTAGGGTTCAAACCTAAACACCTTCAGCCTTGTCTTGCCATATCTCGCTACAAATAGAATTGCCGGCACAAGTGACAGCCAGGCACCCCCGCGGCACACGCTCAAAACCGTTACCGCTGCTCCCTTCCGGGCCTGACGGAGTTCACGGATGACCGTTGCGCGGGACCCGGCTGTCACTTCTACCGGCAACGATGACCGGAATCTGTTTAAAAACAAGGCTGTCAGGCTATAGGCTGAAGAAGGTTAGGTTCCACCTTAAAAATCTTTTTTTTGCAACCACACTTTCAAAGATATTCAACCTGATGCATCACTCAGCAAAAACGGGAGTGTCCCCGCATGGGGGCTGTCCCGGGCTTTTGCGGTGCGAACCACAGCAGTTCTTCGTGGATCATAAACTTCAGTTCAAAAAAGTAAAATCAGTTATAAAATCAGTTAAATTGGAACTGCGCAGTATAATTTCCAACTAAAATTATAAGGCTGATCAAAAATGCTTAGCTGCTAGGCGGACGAAATATACTGAATAAGGCGTACCGCTAGGTACGTCGTTGAAGTATCTTTCGGACAACAACGCAGATGAGCGTTTTTCATCAGCCCTGCTGATGAATGGCGGAGAGGCGGGGATTCGAACCCCGGGTAGCGTTAACTACACCCGCTTTCCAGGCGAGCACCATCGGCCTCTCGGTCACCTCTCCGCGAACTGCGAACTTTACACTAACAGATCAGAAACTGTAAAGTGAAAATACAAGAAATGCAGGGTGTAGCAAAACAAGGCTGTAGGGATTTAGGCTGAAGGTTTTAAACCTACCCGTCTACAGCCTATCAGCCATCAGCCTTCTTCAGCCGTCGCATACCGACCATTAACCCGGTAGATAAATGCCAGGATTTCTGCCACCGCCTGAAACAATTCAGCGGGAATCTCTTCACCCACCGGAACCCGCCCTAAAACCTCCAACAGATCAGGATCCTGCACAATATCAATCCCGGCAACTTTTGCAGCGGCAATAATCTGTTGTGCCAGATCCCCACGCCCCGTAGCGATAACCTTCGGGGAAGATTCAGATTGACGGTCATAATGTAATGCAACCGCCTGGAGTGGTTTTTTCGATCTATCTTTCATTTAAACCCTCGCATCCAACATATTGATTAAATCGGGCAACAACCGCTCCTGCAACTGTCGAGCAGGCAGCTTCGCATCGGCACTAAAGCTGACCCCCTGAAGTTCTATCGCCTGGAGTGATTCTTTAAGCTCATCGGTACAGTTTTGCATGTAGCTCATTTTCTCTCGATCTTCACCAGCCAGCTGCAGATGTAATCCCCCCTTTTCATAGAGCATATCGATACGGATATTGCCAAGAGCTGACAAACGGAGTGACAACGATATTTGCAGTGGCGATTGATCTTCTCCATTGTCCGAATTCTCACCAGATTGTCGCTCTGCCAGAAGATAACCTTCTTCCAATTCATTGAACGGTAAAGGCAAAAACTGCACCTGATCTTCTCCCAACTTTACTTTACAAAGCTGAAACAGCTCAAGGCGATGCAGTGGCTCTTCCACTTCAGCTCCACGCTCTTTCTGTAACCCCAGCAACGCTGCTTTTAAGCTCGCCAAAGCTGTTTTCTGCTTGCCTTGTCGCAGTTCAGCTTCGAGATGGAATCCAAACAGCTGTGATAACAGTCCAAGGTATCGACCTTGCGGGACACTGGGTCGCTGCGCTACCAACTGTTCCAATTGCTGAACTATGGCCTCAAATCCAGGGAGGAGAATAGAAGTACCCTTGGCGGACTGGGGCAGTTGCTGCAATCTTGCCAGCAAACCCTCCAATCTCCCCAAAAGTTCCGGAGCCAGACCCTGTTTTTGCACTTGGACTTGGGTTACTTGAGTAAGTAGTTGCTGGATCTCAGCAGATAATTTAACTAAGGAATCTGCACCAGTTGTCCCTGCTGGCTGTTCAATTTGGGGTGAATGATGGACAAAGGCTTGCTGTAAAGCAGCTGGATTCTTTGTCCCCATACCTGCTGCCTTTATATCTGGCTGAGAGATATCTCGAGAAACTTGCCTCTCCATCCGCACAAGAATCCGTTCGACTTCACCAGCCAGTTGCGGAGAAACTCTGGAATGGTTCTGAATCTGCGTAAGAACAGTTGTCAGAAGTTGCTGTTGGGATGCCAACAGCTGCGGTAATTGACGCCCTTGTTGCAATGGAGCCAGCACATTTCGACTTTCCGCATACCAGCGTTCTGGAACCGCCTCTCCAGCTTGTTTTGGCAGCAGAGATAATTGGATCTGAAGATTTTTAATCAGCTGCATTATCGTTTGCGATAACTCAACAGAAGTAGGTTGGGGGTTATTCTGTAGTATCGGTTGCAACAAAACTTGTGTTGGCGACAAAATATGTGTCTCGTCAGGAGCCATTAATTGCTGTAACTGTGCCACAATAGGCGCAATATTTCCTTTCAGATCAGCCAGCATTCCAGCAGCTGGACTCAATAGCTGTTGTAATTGATGATATATTTTTTCGTTTGTCTGCAGCAATAAGGGCTGATCTGTTTGCTGCTGCAACTGAGCCACCAATTGACTCCAGTCAAATGAACGGGTGAGCAAAGGAAACGCTTGCGTAAGCCGATCATTCAACGAACTGTTGAGAACCTTGAATTCCAGACGTGGCTGAGTTTGCAGAACTTGCAAATTTATTTTTTGCCCGACCCGCAACTCCCGTTCACCTTGTGCCAGATAGTGCTGCCGATTGATCTCCAAAATTGCACCCCTTGATCCCCCTTTGACCACTGTTGCTTGGATCAGCTGTTCAGGACGCAGATTAGTCTGCAACTCTTCCGGGAAATCCGCTGGAGGAGTTGCGGCAGGAACAAACAAATTTGCCGGTCGATTTGAATTGACTGTCGTCATAAAGTCTCCCCCTCATGGAGAAGGGTTCGAGAATATTATTTACAATGCCTCAATGATAGCATAAGTCACAAATGGCGCTAGCTTAAGCAGCTATTGCAGTAAACTTGGGACTGTCCCCAGCACCATCGGGCTGTCCCGAAGTTTACGAGCCACGAAGAACTACAGTGGTTCGCACCGCAAAAGCCTGGGACAGCCCCCATGCGGGGACAGTTTCAGTTTTGCTGGAAATTTTCTTAAACTAGCGTCATTGCCTAAACGTTGCAAAGTCGACATGAATATCCACAAAGCACCGTCAAAAACCCGACAACATTAGATTATTTTATCAATTTTTCATCCATGTCCCGTCAAAACCCCGGCAAAACAATTTCAACATACTGGAACTAAAGGATTTTCTGTCTTGGCATAAAATTCGCTTAGAGTGTAAATAAGCGCAGAAAAGTTCTAAAGATTATTTAATGATATGTCGATAGACAGAATAAGCAATCAATTAATGCTTTTGAGGAAAGACAAAAGGATAAGCAAATGATAAAGACGACAGCCCTGGTTATTGCCAACAATAAGAACAAGAAATCCCAGCTGGTCGATCATCTTTCTGCAACCGGACTTTTTACCCAAATCACACCTCTGGGTTCCTCAGCGGCACTTTTCCAGCACCTGAAATCAAAGCCTGCCGATATGGTTTGCTGGGCTGTTGAGAGAAAAAACCGGAAAGTGGCATGGATAGACAAGCTTCACTCTGATGAGCAGTGGCATGATCTCCCCCTGATTGCATTCGCTGAAGATCAGCAGAGCCTGATCAATGGTTTCCAGCTCGGGGCAAGCGATTCAGTCAATGTGAAGATCGACCCCACTGAACTGAGTGCCCGGATGAACCGCCACCTGGAACGCTGGCAGCGGTTACTGGAACTGCGTCAGAGCAAAGAACAGCTACAAAAAATGGCATTGACTGATCCCCTGACAAAACTCGGCAACCGGGCAACCTTTGATATGAGCATCAAACAGGCTGCTGCTTGTACCCAACGCTCAGGAAGCCCCTATTCACTCTTAATGATCGACCTGGATAACTTCAAAAATTTCAATGATAACTATGGTCATCAAACCGGAGATGCTGTGCTGCGATCAGTTGCTGACGCGATCAGAGAATCGGCTCGTGATGCCGACATCTGTTGCCGCTATGGTGGTGAGGAATTTGCAGTTATTCTTCCAGACACCAAAGCTAACAATGCTGAAGTTCTGGCGGAACGAATTCACAAACGGGTCGCCAAAGTTTCTGGCAAGCAACCCTCAGGACGGCTACCAATTACCGTCAGTATCGGGATCAGTTGTACTAATCTGCAGGACAGTATTCATCCAACCAAGTTGATTGAAGAAGCCGATCAAGCACTTTACCTGGCAAAAAAGAATGGTCGCAACCGAACTGAAACCTGGCAGCCTGATTATAGTTCCACAGGAATGGAATTCACCTACAGCCCAGCGGCACAATTGGCATTTGGGACATACTAAAGGACCCCCTTGCTCGCTCCGCTCACTTCCCCCTGTTTTACCGGGGGGATATACCTTCCATACTATGTTACGGGGTGCGGTTCTATCCCCCTTGCAAAGTAGGGGGGACACAGGGGGGTCGTAACGGGGAGGGTAGTTTACGATCCACGAAGAACCGTGGCAATTCGCACCGCAAAAGCCTGGGACAGCCCCCATGCGGGGACAGTCCCGGTTTTGCTAAAGCACTTGAATATCAGGAAGTGGAAGTGCCTAAAACTTTCACCTTCAAACGCAACTGCTTACGCTGTTCAGCCAGACAATAAGCAATAATTGCATCCTGATCTTCATCCTCAATATCGGCAAAACTCAAAGCAACCTGTTGCACATCATTCACAACATAAGTCATCACAACCTCACCAACACATTCAATCACTGTGGGTTGTGGTGAATCAATCACTATCTCCAATCCGAGCCGGGTTCCTTCCTTAACTGCTTCCGAAACCGGAATCCGCAAACCACCACCACTGATGTTAACCGGGGTCTGAACCGATTTAGCGGTCGCGGTTTCATCGTCGACGTCCCAATAGCTGACCGATAGATCGGCATCAACACGAAAATATTCCCGCTTCTGCGTATAGGTAAACGAATCGACCATCTCCAGCAGTAACTTGGCCTCTTCCGGTGCCGAATCAATCTTAGCTTTAATCGATTTATTCTCTCCGGCAACATCGAATTTCACCAAACAGAATTCGGCAAAATCTAACTGTTCCGCATCCAGTTGATCGGGTAAAAAAGTGATCTCAAATAGCGGAGGAGTGGTTGTCTTGGCAACACCATCAAGCGACAGCTGCTTTCCATCCCGAAGAGGGAGAGAAACCTTGACAACCCGGTAATCTTTTAATTGATTAAGTACAGACATGACAGATCCCCTGATGGGAGGGAATTAAGGGTGAGCAAATAACTAACCAACACCCCGGGCAAATTGTTTCTTCCGGGCAGGAGCCTGATGATATCCGGCAACCGCCACTCGACCGCTTTTGATCTGAGATAACTCATTAGCGGTAACAGCCATCATGCCACGGATTCTTGGCAATAGCAAATGATTCAGCTCAACAATTTTTTCCAGCAAGTTGGTTCGTTCAATAAACAGGGGGTGATTCTGCCAATAGGTAGAATTGCGGGGAAAGACTTCTAAAAAAACCCGATCATTCAAGCCAGCCTCATCCTGTAATTCCTGAAGCTTTAGTGTATAACTTTGCAGCTCATCAGGATCAGACTTTTGCAGTAAGTGATCAAGCTGACCAGCATGAGCTATAATCCGTCGGTATTGTTCAATCGATTTTCGTAGACATGTTTCCATAAAACAAACCTCAAATTAAACTGCTTGAAAAATCTTTTTAACGGAGAGGCGCTGAGACCGCAGAACCTGCTGAGATAGTTCTTTGTTTTGGATTTAAAATCAAAAACAGGGATAGCCTCTTGCAAAAGTCGTCTTCCGCGTGAAAACGGGGATCCAGTTTTTTGCTGAACCCAGAAAACCTCTGGATTCCCGCCTACGCGGGAATGACAGTCACTAAGCTTTAAAGAGTTTTGCAAGCACCTCAGTTTATTGCCTTTGATCTTCTCTGCTTCTCTCCGTCTCTACGTTGAAAGTTTTTGCGTTAGAATGATACTGCCACTTGTTTTGTCGCCGATTCATTTTTTGCCACCGGTTGGGTAGCACTCCGGTTAATCTCTGCAGCCCCGGCAAACCCTTCTCGAAGATCAAGGAGGATTTTTTCGACGGGTTCCAGACGGGAGGCATCACCGCGAGCATTAACTGCCGACAATTCTCTAATTATAAAATCATAAAGCTGACTCAGATCCAAGGCAATTTCACCGCCAACTTTATAATCAAGGGTACTGGAAAACTCGGTAATAATTGCCATCGCCTTGCTGATCGCAGTTGCCTTATCGGCTTGCCGCCCATCAATGATTGCCTGCTTGCCCTGCCTGACAAAACGGATTGCTCCATCGTAGAGCATAATCAGAATTTGTTCAGGTGATGCAGTCATCACCTGATTATTTCGGTAGTTGTTAGAATATCCATTCATCCTATATGCTCCTAAATGTCTAGGGAAGTTGGCGTATCACGCACTTTCGTATTATTTTGAAGAACCACCCAGTGATGGCATTGAGGCTAATTGCTGCAACAAATAATCTCCCTGCGCGTTCAATCCACTGACTAAACCTTCCATTGCTGAGAATTGTGCCCTTAAGGTTTTTTCCTTTTGGTCCAAGCGAGCTTCCATATTTAAAATCTGCTGATCAATCCGCCGGGAATTCCTGTCCGTTGTTTCTTTTCGCCCGACATACAAACCATCGACCGAATCAGTCATTGTGTCCAAATAATTGGCAAATTTCGTGCTGATCCCCTCGCCACCATCAACTCCAGAAAAAAGGCCCAGAACCGAATCATAATTGTCGGTTAACGCAGAGGAAAGTTTTGAACTATTCAAGTTAATTGTTCCATCACGCTGGGTTTCGAATCCAATCTGAGAAAGGCTGGTTAAAGCACCACCACCCTCCTGTTGAGTTGTCAAAAGATTTTGCAATTGCCTTTTAACCGACCGAAAAGCCGAATCGTTTCCCCACCCTGCATCTTTTTGATCAGTAATAAAAGTGACAATTTCATTGTAAGCAGAAACAAAATCCTTGATTTTCCCGGTTGTTGCTTCGTTATCAACAGAGATATTCAATGTCGTTGTTGATTGGCTATCTGCCTTCAATAACTCAAAAGACAATCCAGGAACAGCACTATTAACAGTGTTGCTGTCGCTATAGATATCAATCCCATCAAGGAGAATGTGTGCCTGATGAGCAGTTTGGGTATTACTCATTGTCGGGTTAACATCGGTCCCACCGCTCAAACCGGAACTGTCCAGAGAGAAATCATTGGAAACATTCTCTCCGGTTAAAACCAGTCGATAGGGAGAATCAGCAGTGCCATCGTTAATGATGGCAGCGCTGACCCCCAAATCAGCATCATTAATAGCCTTGCTTATCCCCTCTAAAGAGTTATTTGACGCATCAATTGTAATTTGGGTCGACTCCCCGGCAACTGTTAAATTGATGGTTCCGGTCCCAAAAGTTGCTGCTGTTTTATCGGCATAGCCCTGACTGACATCCTTCTGCTGCTGTGCCAGATCAATGACCGTCAACTGGTACGACCCCAACTGCGATGTACTGTCAGCAGTTGCCGCAACAAACTCTTCAGAACTACTTTTAAGTGCAGGAGAGTTCAGTTCAAGTCGCGTATCAATAGCTTCAGCTTTTTCCAGAAGACCCTTCATCTTCCCATCTAGTTCCGAATAAGCCTGCAGACGGTTGTTGTAATAAGCCTGATCTTTTTCAAGACGATCGATGGGAGCCCGCTCTATCTTCATCAACTCTGAAATGATTGCTTCAGTATCCATTCCGGTCGCTAAACCACCAAAAGTAATCGACATTTTTTTCTCCCTGAAACCTCTTGTTCAGCCAAATCAGCTTTGAGTATTGACAATATTACCGCGTAGATCTTCCAGCTTTGCTTTGAGTTCCAACATTTCCTCAGCAGGAACCTGACGGATCACCTCATCATTTTCCCGATCGACAATCTTGACGACCAAACCGCCAGAGTGCTCATCATTTTCGAAACGGACGCTGTAAAGTCCATCTTCTGTCAACGCCTTGATCTGTTGCAAAAGCTCTTCGGGCTGAACCTGTTTCTTTTCAGCCTGTTCACTCTGCACTAGATCGTCAGCCTTTTTTCTGGCTTCGCTAATCCGATCAGAACCTTTGCTCAAATGAGATTGAGCGGTGCTTTGTAAATTGACAGCTTCAATGTTCATCGTATTATTCTCCTCTCCCGGCAACATATCGACTGGATGCAGGGAATTTCGGGGGCTGAGCTTGCCAGCCCCCGAATGATGTTAACCAGAAAACTAACCCAACAGTGACAATGCCAGCTGTGGAGCCTGGTTTGCCTGGGCCAGAATCGAAACACCAGCCTGCTGCAAAATGTTGTACTTGGTCATATCCGAGGTTTCTTGAGCGATATCCGCATCCAGAATCCGTGAACGGGCAGCTGAAAGGTTTTCAGAAACATTTGACAGATTGGCAATTGTTGATTCAAAACGGTTCTGAACTGCACCAAGATCACCGCGGATAGTATCGACCTGACCGATAGCGGCATCAATGGTACTAATAGCATTAGAAGCTGATGCACGAGTAGTAACCCCAGCAGCTGTAACGGTATCAACTGGAACACTATTAGTAGACATATTACCAAGAGCTGATGTTGTTGCGGCTGCAATTGTCACCCCAATAGTCTGACCGGCGTTAGCTCCAACTTGGAATACCGCCGATGCCGTAGCAAAACCACCAGACAGCAATACCTTGCCATTAAATGATGTGGTATCCGCAATCCGGTCAATCTCACTGATTAATTGAGAAAATTCAGCATCCAGCGATGCACGGTCATCTGCAGTGTTGGTATCGTTTGCCGACTGAACGGCCAGTTCGCGCATCCGTTGTAGAATATTGGTGGTTTCCTGCAAGGCACCTTCTGCCGTTTGTGCCAGGGAGATGCCATCGTTGGCATTCCGAGCAGCTTGATTGAGACCCCGAATTTGTGAGGTCATGCGGTCTGAAATGGCCAGACCCGCAGCATCATCTTTGGCGCTGTTAATCCGTAGACCGGAAGAGAGGCGCTGCATCGATTTGTTCAGAGAGCCTTGTGATTTACCCAAGTTGCGCTGGGCGTTTAGTGAAGCGACATTTGTGTTAATTGTTAATGCCATGATTTTTCCTCCATGAATGTGTGTTTGCGGGCATCCTTGCCCTCATTTTCTTAGTTTCCAAGTTAACCCAACAGTGATAATGCCAACTGTGGCGCTTGATTCGCTTGGGCTAGAATCGAAACACCAGCCTGCTGCAAAATGTTGTACTTGGTCATATCCGAGGTTTCTTGAGCGATATCAGCATCCAGAATCCGTGAACGGGCAGCTGAAAGGTTTTCAGAAACATTTGACAGATTGGCAATTGTTGATTCAAAACGGTTCTGAACTGCACCAAGATCACCACGGATAGTATCGACTTGACCGATTGCTGCATCAACTAGAGAAATAGCTGAGCCAGCAGCATCTCGAGAGGAGACACCTGTAGCAGAGATATTTGTACCACTACCAAGATTTCCTGTCGTTGCAGCACCAATAGTTACAGCAATTGTTTGCCCCGCATTAGCTCCAACTTGGAATACTGCCGCATTTGCCGCCCCAGAAAATCCACCGGACAACAACACTTTGCCGTTAAACGATGTGGTATCGGCAATCCGGTCAATTTCTTCGATCAACTGAGAAAATTCCGCATCCAGCGAAGCACGATCGTCGTCGGTATTGGTATCGTTTGCTGACTGAACAGCCAGTTCACGCATCCGCTGCAGAATATTGGTGGTCTCCTGCAAGGCACCTTCAGCAGTTTGTGCTAAGGAAATACCATCATTGGCATTCCGGGCAGCTTGATTGAGACCGCGGATTTGAGAGGTCATGCGGTCAGAAATAGCCAGACCAGCAGCATCATCCTTAGCACTGTTGATCCGCAGACCGGAAGAGAGGCGCTGCATTGATTTGTTCAGAGACCCTTGTGATTGAGCCAAGTTACGTTGAGCGTTTAACGATGCTACGTTTGTGTTAATTGTTAAAGCCATGATTTTTCCTCCATGAATGTGTTTTGACGGGCATCCTTGCCCTGAGTTAGTTGTGTTTCCTTCCTTACCTTATCTAGTTCTGGGGTTCGCAATGTTATACTTAATACCTCCTTAGGCGATAAATTCCCCGTCCTGCATCTTTTCGACACAACCTACCAAAAACTTTAGTTTTTTTATCCTCATGCAACTCAGTTAAGAACTTGTGAATATTGATTTTTTAGAATTTACGATTTTTTTACAGATTTATTTTTTCAGGATCCTTTAAATTAAATATTGCCAGAATGCTTTTTGTAAAAAGGGGATATAGTGGAAAGAAACATCCTGAATAAAAAAATTGATAATTTCCAATAATTTATCTACAATGGATTAAACTTTGTGGAATATGCAGGCAGTAAACATCTTTCAACCAAGGAGATGTCTCTTGAAATTAGCCAAAAAAAAGATTCTTGTCACTGGCGCTGACGGTTTTATCGGTTCACACCTGGTCGAAAGTCTGGTCGAACTGGGCGCAGATGTCAGGGCATTGAATTGTTATAATTCATTTAATTCCTGGGGGTGGCTTGAAACAATCCAGTCTCTGAAGCAAATAGAAGTTGTCAGTGGTGACGTCCGTGATCCTCATTTCTGTAAAAAAATCACCGGGGAAATAGATATCGTCTTTCATCTTGCAGCGTTGATCGCTATTCCCTACTCTTACGAGGCACCAGATAGCTATATTGATACGAACGTCAAGGGGACATTAAATGTCTGCCAGGCAGCCTTGGAAAATAGCTGTGAACGGGTGATTCACACTTCGACAAGTGAAGTGTACGGCACCGCACAGTATGTCCCGATTGATGAAAAACACCCCCTGCAACCGCAATCCCCTTACAGTGCCAGCAAGATAGGTGCAGATGCTATCGCAATGAGTTTTTATAATGCTTTTGACCTCCCGCTCACAATTGTTCGACCATTCAACACCTATGGTCCCCGCCAATCGACACGCGCGGTTATCCCGACAATCATTACCCAGATTGCTGCGGGAATGGATGAAATCAAACTGGGCGATGTCAGCCCAACCCGTGATTTCAACTATGTCAAAGATACCTGCCGGGGCTTCATTGCTTTGGCTGAGTGTGAACAGGCAATTGGACAAACAGTAAATATCGGCTCTAATTATGAAATCTCGGTAGGCGACACCCTTGAACTGATCAAGGAGTTGATGAAGAGTGAGGTCTGCTTTATTACCGACGATATCCGTCTGCGGGCAGAAAAGTCTGAAGTTTTCCGCCTGTGGTGTGACAATTCACTGCTTCAGAAACTGACGGGCTTCGCACCGGAATACGATATCCGCAGCGGACTGCAGAAGACCATCGACTGGTTTATCCAGCCGGAAAATCTATCCAGATACAAAACTGGTATCTATAATGTTTGAGAAAACCTTCGACTTTATCCGCCAACAGTTTGGTAATCAAAGTTCAATCCCGTTGCATGAACCAACCTTTTCCGGCAATGAAAAGAAATATCTGGCAGAGTGTATTGATTCAACCTTTGTCTCCAGCGTCGGTGTTTTTGTCGATAAATTTGAACAGTCGGTAGCTGATTTTGTTGGCAGCAATCACGCTATTGCAGTTGTTAATGGAACTCAGGCGCTGTTTGTCGCGCTTAAATCTCTCGGGATAGACGCCAGTTGTGAAGTCCTGACCCAATCCCTGACCTTTATCGCCACCGCCAACGCTATTCACTACACGGGGGCGACACCAGTTTTCCTTGATATAGATCCGCACACTCTTGGATTATCCCCCGTTGCCGTCAAAGAGTTTCTGCAACAACAGACAGAGTTACGCAATGGTCAGTGTGTCAATAAAATAAGTGGCCGTACAGTCGCAATCTGCCTGCCGATGCATACCTGCGGCCATCCCTGCCAGGTTGAAGAGCTACAGGTTCTCTGTGCAGAGAACAATATCCAATTACTCGAAGATGCTGCCGAAAGCTTGGGTAGCCGTGTTACGACAGGCCACACCGGGACTCTGGGCAAAGTTGGGGTCTTCAGTTTCAATGGCAACAAGGTAATTACAACCGGTGGTGGCGGTATGATGGTCACCGATGATGAGGAACTTGCACAAAAACTGCGCCACCTGACCACAACCGCTAAAGTGCCACACCCTTGGGAATTTATCCACGATGAGATCGGCTATAATTTTCGGCTACCAAATATCAATGCGGCTCTCGGTCTGGCGCAGATGGAACAGCTGCCCCTGTTCCTGCAGAAAAAGCGGGAGCTGGCAAAAAGCTATCGGGAGTTTTTTGCCGGAAGTGAGATCCACTACCTGGAAGAACCAGTAGGAAGTCAGTCAAATTTTTGGCTAAATACAATCTTGTTGCCGACCGAAGAACAGAAAGAGGCTTTCCTGGATCAAGCGAACCAACAGGGGATTGGTGCCCGCTCTCTTTGGCGACCGATGCATCTGCTCAATATTTATCGTCATTACCAACGGGACGCACAAATCAACACCGAACAAATCTATCGGCACGCGGTCAATATCCCCAGCAGTGTGAGACTGTAATATGGATGAAATTATTCTGGTTGGTGGTGGTGGGCACTGTGCATCCTGTATCGATGTTATCGAACAGGAAGCACAGTTTCAAATCGCCGGAATCGTCGACATGCCGGATAAACATGGCACAACGTTACTCGGATACCCAATTATTGGTAAGGATGAGGACCTGCCGAAACTTACTGAAAACTATCGATATTTTCTGATTACCCTAGGACAGATAAAGTCCCCGCAACGGCGCATCGCTCTGTTCGAGGAGTTGTTGCAACTCGGCGCCCAACTCCCGACTATCATTTCACCACGTGCCTATATTTCTCGCCACGCTACCGTTGGAGCCGGCACTGTTGTTATGCACAATTCTTTGATTAATGCCGGTGCTATTGTTGGATGTAACTGTATCATCAACAGCTGTGCCCTGATCGAACATGATGCCAAAGTTGGTGATCACTGTCATATTTCGACCGGTTCAATCATTAATGGTGGCACACAGATTGCACAGTGTACCTTTGTCGGTAGCGGTTCGGTTGTCAGAGACAACATTCAAGTCGGCAGCAATGTCCTTATCGGTGGAGGGGTTAGCGTCATGGCAGCAGTTCCTGACGATAGCCTCTATACTGGGAAAAAATAACCCTGCAAAAGGAGAGTCCAGTTGCAACCTGTTTTTATCATTGCCGAGGCCGGTGTCAATCACAATGGAGACCTGGAACTGGCCAAACAACTGATCGATGTTGCAGCTAAGGCGGGGGCAGATGCTGTCAAATTTCAGACTTTCAAGGCCAAAAGCCTGGTCAGCCTGGACGCACCCAAAGCCGCCTACCAAATGCAGACCACAGCAGCTGACGAATCCCAATTTACCATGATCAAGAAACTGGAGCTCAATCTCGACACCCATCACCTGCTGCGTGCACATTGTCATGACCGAGGCATCCAGTTTCTCTCTTCTCCGTTCGACCTGGAGAGTGTTGACCTGCTATTTGGATTAGGAATGGAAATTTTCAAAATCCCTTCGGGTGAAATTACGAACCTTCCCTACCTCCGCAAGATTGGCAGTCTCAACAAGAAGGTTATCCTCTCCACGGGAATGTCGACCTTGGCGGAGGTCGAAGCAGCGATTCAGATTTTGTATGCCGCAGGATTAAAGAAAGAGCAGCTGACACTCTTGCACTGCAATACCGAGTACCCAACTCCAATGGTTGACGTTAACCTGCGTGCCATGCAAACCCTGGCTGATAGCTTCGATATTAAAGTGGGCTATTCAGATCACACTTTGGGGATCGAGATACCGATTGCCGCAGTTGCTTTGGGCGCCACAGTGATTGAAAAACATATCACTCTGGACAACGACCTGCCTGGTCCTGATCACCGAGCCTCGCTGGAACCGCAGGAATTGGTAGCCATGGTGAAAGCAATCCGCAATCTGGAGCAGGCCTTGGGTGACGGAATCAAACAGCCGACGCCTTCAGAAGAAAAAAATCGACCCATAGCACGGAAAAGCATTGTTGCCTGTCGGCAGATCAAACAGGGTGAACTGCTGACCGATGATAACCTGACCGTCAAACGTCCGGCAACGGGAATCAGTCCAATGAAGTGGGATCGCTTGATCGGCACCCGCGCAAGTAAGGATTTCAAGGCGGATGAGGTGATCTGCAGATGAAAAAAATCTGTGTTTTTACCGGCACTCGCGCCGACTACGGATTGCTTAAGCCCTTGATGGAGGAGATCGCGCAAGATCTGGAAATGAAACTCCAGCTACT
>Ga0256840_1002577_pt1 | contig 15810 bp, 16 predicted proteins | sample 355202metaG_FD_185969 | JGI IMG/M metagenome (GOLD analysis project Ga0256840, IMG submission 185969) | Hydrothermal vent microbial communities from Mid Atlantic Ridge, Atlantic Ocean - 355-202 | ecosystem: Environmental > Aquatic > Marine > Hydrothermal vents | place: Atlantic Ocean: Mid... | reverse complement strand
CCCTAATTCTTCTGATAGCCATGGAAATAATGATGTTTGAATATTAAGCCAAGTTTGTGCTAATGTATCGTTTAACTTACTCATTTATTGGTACTTTTAGATTGTTTTTAGGCTTCCTATTTTACCACTTATGAGTAAGTTCTTTTTTTTAGCTCATCTTGCTAAGAATATTCTTCGGTTTTATTGGTTTTGCAAGAGGCTCTACTGTTTTATAAAAAATTTTTCACCTGTTATTTTTTCAGGCAACCTGAGCAGATATACGACAACCAAGCCCTAGAAAAGCTTTTCCCAATCTTACTAAAAAAGTTACCCACAATTTTTGTGGGCAACTTTTTACCCATTGCATGAGCCACTTAAGAAATAAAACTATTTTGTCAGGTAACGTGTTTTTTTTAAACAGCAATGATAGAATCAAAGCATTAGTAATGGTAATTTTTATAAATCATGTCCACTGACTCCCAACCCATTTCTGCAAGTTCACCTGCTTTTGAATTTAAAAGTGGCGTAATTACCATTCCGGTACTCAACCTATTTAGTACTGATATTAATGTAATTACTCATCAACTACGCGAAAAAATAAAGCAAGCACCTGAATTCTTTACTAATTCATCGCTATTGCTAGACCTCAGTCCACTACAAGATCAGGAACTGAACCTTGCCTTACTGGTTGATGCCATTCGTAACTCAGGTATGCGCCCCATTGGCGTTCGAGGTGGCACAGCTAGCCAGCATCAAGATGCTAAAGATTTAATGCTGCCCATTATGACTTCTCAAAACAGTATCAGCAGCAAACAAGCAGCCCCGGTAAAAGTAGAAATACCGACGCAAGAAAGCTCTGAACCAGTAGCAAGCACCACTATTGCGAGTACGGTCATCAATCAACCTATACGCTCCGGCCAGCGCATTTATGTTAAAGGGGATTTAATCATCATTGCCCAAGTTAGCGCAGGCGCTGAAGTCATAGCTGAAGGTAACATTCATATTTATGGTTCTTTAAGAGGTAGAGCTTTAGCCGGTGTACAAGGCGATGAAAATGCTCAAATTTTCTGCTCAGATTTACAGGCCGAACTTGTCTCTGTCGCAGGAAATTATCGTATCAGTGAAGATTTAAATGAATCAAACCGTAATACACCGGTACAAATTTTTCTCAATAACCAAGCATTAATTATTAAAAATATTTAGGAGACAATCCATTGGCTAGAATTATCGTTGTAACATCTGGAAAGGGCGGAGTGGGCAAAACCACCACCAGTGCCGCAATTGCCATGGGACTTGCAAAAAAAGGACACAAAACAGCCGTTATCGACTTCGATGTTGGTCTACGTAACTTAGACCTTGTTTTAGGCTGTGAGCGTCGCGTTGTTTATGACTTTGTCAATGTTATTAATAACGAAGCAAATTTAAACCAAGCCTTAATTAAAGATAAACGCTGTAACCAGCTATATATTCTTCCTGCCTCCCAAACTCGCGACAAAGATGCCTTAACTAAAGAAGGCGTAGGTAAAGTGCTAGAGGAATTATCAAAAACGTTTAAATATATTGTTTGTGATTCACCTGCAGGTATTGAACGTGGTGCGAATCTAGCGATGTATTTTGCTGATGATGCTTTTGTTGTAACCAATCCTGAAGTTTCATCAGTACGTGACTCAGATCGTATGCTAGGTATTTTATCAAGCAAATCAAAACGCGCTGAACTGGATGAAGAGCCCATAAAAGAATACCTTTTGCTCTCCCGTTACGATCCTAAGCGCGTAAAATTAGGCGCTATGTTAAGTGTTGAAGATGTACAAGACATTCTTTCTTTGCATTTGCTGGGTGTTATTCCCGAGTCACAGTCAGTGCTTAGCGCATCAAATGCCGGAGAACCTATTATTCTTGATGAAAATAGCGATGCTGGACAAGCCTATGCAGATATTGTTGACCGTTATTTAGGCGAAGATAAGCCTCACAGATTTATTGATGAAGAAAAAAAAGGCCTCTTTGGACGCCTATTTAGGAGTTAATCATGAGCTTACTTGATTACTTTAAAACCACTAAACCCAACTCTGCTAAAGTTGCGAAAGAACGTTTACAAATTCTTGTTGCACACGAGAGAAATGCACGTAACCAACCTTCTTACCTGCCTGCATTACAGCAAGAGTTATTAAAAGTAATACAAAAATATATTAAAGTTGATCAAGATGCTATATCCGTCAACTTTGATAGTGATGATGAGCAAGAAACACTAGAGCTTAATATTGTTCTGCCTGAGCACACAAATAATTAATTGTTATTTTTTAAAATTTTTTCTTATCTTAATGAGGTGTATCTATGAGTGATCCAATTGGAAATTCTGCTGGAATAATCTGGAAATTTTTAAATGCCAACGGCCCGTCAAGTGCAAATAAAATTAGCACCGAAACAGGCTTAAGCAAAAATAATTTGCAACGCGGCATAGGCTGGTTAGCTTGCGAAGGCAAACTAAGTTTTGAAATGAATGGCCGTACAGAAACTATTTCTTTAGTTTAAAAGTTAAGTCTTAACAGAAGCGGAAATCTTTATTTCCGCTTCTGTTAAACTCTAAGTATTAACTCTAAAAATTTTCAGTAATAGACTGCTCTTGTAACGTACTTTATAAGAACAGACTATCATGAAGAGCACAAAAAAACCTTTGTGTATTAGCCCAATTAAAAAGCCTTCCTACTCTTTGCAATAAAGGTTTAAGGTTTGCTAATTTTAAAGCTACCCATAGACCAGCCTAGATCATAGCCTGTTCCTTTTCCTGACAATGTTACAGTGCGTGCCCCTCTTGGTATCCAACGCCCTTCTACTGACTTACCAAACCCTGCATGCCCACCTAGCTCAAAGGCTCCACCATAAATATCATCGATACTTTGTACACCGCGAATTTTACCTTTGCCATCAGTAATCTCTGAAGCGCCAAAGGTAAAACCACCCCCTTTTAAACTCAAATCCACATTCGCTTTTTTGCCACTAGGACAAGTTACAACGCCCGAACCTTTATAGGTTTTATAAAAGGCCGACCAGCCTTTCATGGTATATTTCAAATCGCACTCTTCCGCTTCTGTAGTAAAAGAAAAAGACATTAAAAAAAGTGAGCTTGCGAGCAAGCTTAAGACTGGTTTTTTCATTATATATTCCTAGTTATATTTGCTCTTGACCTAAAAATCCTTAAAAAACAGGCACTCTACATAGAGTTTACAAAAGCGAATTTTATACGCCTTCTCATTTCTATTATTGATAAATGCTAAAACTTGCGACTAAGTCCTCAGCCTGCTGACTTAATGCATTAAGCCGATCCGTTAGCTGTTGCTGAAACTCGGCAATCTGCTCAGGAGAGATGCGTTTTTCTACTACAATCGGCTCACCCACCACTATTTGTACCGTACTATACGGCAAAGGTAAAAAGAAATTATCCCAACTCTTTAAGTGAATTTTCCTACTGCAAGCATTAGCCATCGGAATAAGCGGTGCGCCACTGAGTTGCGCCAACGTTACCACGCCGATTTTAGCTTCTCTAGCAGGCCCCAAAGGGCCATCTACTGCCGTACCTACACTGCACTTATCCTTACTAATTGCCTGATAAATATCGCGCATCGCAAGCGCACCTGTCCGATGCTCAGAGCCACGAATAACCCCCACGCCTAAATTAGTTAAAACCGCATCGCCTATATCTCCATCTTTAGAAGGGCTGACTAGAATACTGGTTTTAACCCCTTGTTCACGTAGGCTGAGCAAGAAATCTATCGAAAATGTCATTTGCTGATGCCAATAACAAGGCAAGATAGGCCGCTGCTCCGCGATAAATTCCTGCAGATTCTCTGCGCCGGCAATATTAATTGTGCAGGTTTTATGGAGTAACTTGATATAACCGGTCAAAATCGCAGGTGCGATTTTTTGCTTAAGTACCTTATTTAACCAATATTTCAAAGTCTATTCCTCTTTTTTAGCGTTTTGTTCCAGAAATGTAGCTAACTGAGCAATACTTGGATAATCAAATAAATCAGTCAAATCAACTTGACCAGGAAAAAGTTGATCTAAGCGCTCATGAATTTGCGTCAAAGAAAGTGAACTAATACCAATCTCAAACAAATCATCTTCTGGTGCAATGGTACGCTCGGGTATCACTTCCTTACAAATCTGCATTAATTGCTGCTCTATAGAACCTTCTGCACTCCCTTCGCTTACAAGCTCTGAACTGGATAATTGCTTAATTTTCGCCAATGTATCCGTGTATTTCCCTGCTATATAATGATTAGCAAGAATAAAGCGCTGTACCTTACCACTAGTGGTTTTAGGGTAAGCTGATACAGGAATCACTTCAGCGACCTCAATACCTACATCTTTTGCTAACGCGCCACGTATGGCATTAGCAATGGGAATAAATTCACTAAGTTCGCCTTTATAAGTAACAAAAACCGCTAAAGCTTCACCGTTATTGCCTGGAACCGTACAGGCAGCTGCTTTTTGCTGACCCATCTCAGGCAAGACCTCACATAACTGCTCTAAATCATGAGCGTGATAATTTTGCCCATTAACAATAATTAAGTCTTTAAAACGCCCCGTTAATACCAGCTGTTTTTGATAGATAAACCCTATATCTCCGGTATCTAACCAACCCTCTTGATTAATAGTTTCAGTATTTAATTGCACATCATCATAATAACCTTTAGTCACATTCTCGCCACGAATAAAAACATGCCCTAAAGTTTTCTCAGGCAATTCTTTGCCTGCGTTATCTGCCACCATCAACTCACTTTCAGACACTGCTGTTCCTAGCAAAACCAACTCCAAACTATCGGCATCATCTACAGCCACTAAAGCAATATTATCGCCTAATTGCAGCTGTTGACGATCAACAAAAACAGATTGCACTTTTGCCGTAGGCTCTGTAAATGCAGCAGCTAAAGAAGCTTCAGCCAAGCCATAAACAGGAAAAATAACGGTATCGCGGAAACCAAAAGGTTTTAAAGTTTGGTTGAACTCTGCACATAAAGCCGCAGATATTTGCTCCGCGCCATTAAAAATCAAGCGTAATGACGACAAATCCAAATGCGCCTGCTTTTCTGCATTAAAATATTTTAAAATATGTTGGTAAGCAAAATTAGGTGCTGCAGAAACCGTTGCTCGTTTTTCGCTGATTTTATCCAGCCATAAATTAGGTCGGCGCACAAACAACTCGGGCGGCATTAAATAAACATCGGTATTTAATACTAAAGGCGATAAATGAAAGCCAATAATTCCCATATCATGCGTTAATGGCATCCAGCTTAAGCTAACATCATTTTGAGTAGCTGCACTGCCGATTAAAATGGAGCGAATATTAGTCATTAAATTATGATGACTTAACACCACACCTTTGGGCTCGCCCGTTGAGCCTGATGAGAACTGAATAAAAGCCGTGTCTTGCGGGAGAATATCAGCAAGCGTAGCTTGATTTTGATCCACTTGAATTTGCTCAGAAATCAACGTTTGCTTTTCTAGCAAAGGTTTCATTTCAGCTAACTGATGCTCATCAGCATATTGCAATAAGTACTGCAATAAACTTGCCGAAGTCCAAATAAACGGCTTATGTAATTTTTGCGCTACTGATAAAACACGTTTATACGCAGCATTTTGTCTAGTAGCACTCAAAGGTACGACAATAATCCCGCCCAATAAAGCCGCCCAGAAGACATCGACAAACTGCTCATTATTATCCGCCAGCAAAATCAACTCATCCCCTTGCTGCATGCCTGCTTGTTGTAATTGATATAACAAACACAAGGCACGCTGGTATAACTGCGCATAACTAACCGTTACTTCATCATTCTTACCTTTAATATAGGTAATGCTTTTATCACCTTTAGCGGCGTGCTGTAGGGCTTCGGTTAGCGTGAGTGGAAAAAATGTTTCGCTCATGTCGTGTTTATCTGTAAGTTGCATGTAAAAAGATATCTTGTTTCGGCCTTAAATTGACCAAGGGCTCTAATTCAACGGTCTGCCCCGGAACCAATTCGAAATGTATTTTTTGAATAATACGGCTGATATGCACTGCCATTTCTTGAATAGCCATACTATCGCCTATACAGCGCCTAGGGCCAATGGCAAAAGGCAAATACGCACCGATATGATGCTTGGCTTTATTTTCTGGGCTAAAACGCTGCGGATCAAAAACTTCAGGATCAGGCCAATACGCTACATTTCGATGCATCAAATAAGGCGGAATCAAAATATCCGTCCCCGCAGGGATATCGGTACCCTTATAGTGATCATCTGCCAAAGCTTGTCGCGTCAGCACCCAAACAGGCGGATATAAACGCATAGATTCATCTAATACTTGCTCGGTAAATTTTAGTTGCCCAATATCCGCCATGCTTGGTTCTGAATCTAACGGCATATATTGCTGACTTTCCGCTAAAACTTGCTGTTCAATATCCGTATGTTGCGTGAGTAAATACCAGGTCCAATTCAGCACACTTGCAGTGGTTTCATGACCCGCGATAATCATGGTTAAAATTTCATCAATTTGCAATTTTTCTGGCATAGCCTCACCGCTACGCTTTTCCGTTGCATTCATAACCATCGTTAACAAATCAAAGGGCTGGCGATTTTCTGCACGGCGGCGCTGCATCATATCGCTAACTAAATGTGTCAACTGGCGGAAACGCCGTGCAAATAGTAAATCTCGTGCGGAATCATCCGTCACCATAAGAAATGGATTCTCGCCTGTTTCTGCAATAATGCGCTCTAAATCTTCACTAAACAAAGCATGTAAAATAAAATCTAGCGCAGTCTGGCTCATAGACTCAGTCAAATTTATCGGTTTGCCCGCCCTAATATTATTATCCCAGCTAGCGATTAACTTATCCGCACAGTGCGTCATTAAGGGCAATTGTTGGGTCAGTAATTTATGACTAAAAAGCGGCTGCATCATTTTACGCTGGCGCTTCCAGAGCTCGCCCTCACTAACAATAATACCGCGCCCCAATAAGACATTAATTTGCTTAATGCCCACGCCTTTTTTGTAATTTTTATAATTTGTGACCAAGATATGTTTAGCCATATCCGGATCACAAACGTTATAAACCCAGCTATTCTGGTCGGGAAATTTAGCTTTAAAGACATTACCCTCAGTCGCTACCAATCCCGTGAGCTGAGGCAAAACCTGCTCAAGCTGATGGTAATCAATAACAATATCCTCACCAGGAGGTAGGTTTAATGGTTCTGAATCAGGCATTCTGGGTTCACTGTGTTAATTTACATCATCAATTTAAAACGGGCATACTAAATCTGTAGGGTGTGGCTTTAGCCCGCCTCTAAATGCTCTGTTGCATTGGCAGGCTAAAGCCACACCCTACTTAGCGTTATGTCCCGGTTTAAATAGTTAGTCTAACTACCTACTATTAACTAATAATAGTCTAAAAAATTAAGCAAATTCTAACACAGTACAGCAAGCCCCAATAGAATTACATCCACTCCTTTTATTTGCCAATTAACAACTGTTAAAATGACTTATGAAATTATTAACACTTCAAGCACAGCACTTTCTTCTACTCGCAGCCCTGCTAATTCTTAATGCCTGCGCCCCAACACCGGTAGGAGAGTTTATCCCCTACTACCAAGCAGAAACAGAAAAACCTTATGCCGATGTACTCGCTGAATTAGAAATTGCCATTTCCGAACATAATTTCAGAATTACTGGCCACAGCCGCGTGGGTAAAGTCATTCGTGACCGTGGCACAAAAAATTTCCCTGAATATGATACCTTACAATTTTGCAATCTCACTCACGCCAAAACCTTATTACTTATGTCACCTCATGCGGTACGACACATGCCCTGTAATATTGTGACTTATCAGTTTCAAGGAAAAACGATAGTCCGCACACATTTAATGCCGACTAATACTGACAATCCAGAGCTTAACCGCTTTTCAGCCAAAATGAATATCATGTTGAAAGCAATGGTTGATTTTGCCGTAGAATAAACTTAACTCACTGGTATACGACATCAACATGGACCACTTTATTTGGAATTTTGACCCTGTTTTAATCAGCTTTCAGTCCATTCGTATTCATTGGTACGGACTGATGTTTGCCTTGGCACTATTGAGCAATTATTTATTAATGCACTGGATTTACTGGCGCGAACTCGGCAATACAGAGGATGTCGACCGTCTGCTGTGGTATTGCATGGGTGGCACAGTGCTTGGCGCTCGGCTAGGCCATGTTATTTTTTACAACCCTACTTATTATTTAAGCAATCCCAGCAAGATTTTTGCTATTTGGGAGGGGGGGCTCGCCAGCCATGGCGGCGTGCTCGGCGTTTTAATTGCCCTGTATATTTATCAGCGTAAAGCCAGCTTTAATTACTTGTGGATTTTAGACCGGGCTGCTATTGCTGCCGCTTTTAGTGGCAGTTTGATCCGTGTCGGTAATTTTTTAAATTCAGAAATTGCAGGTACGGCTAGCGACGTACCATGGGCTGTTATTTTTACTCGTATTGATGAAATCCCAAGGCATCCCGTACAACTCTATGAAGCATTTAGTTATGCCTGTATTTCTTTTTTTCTCTTCTATTGTTATCAGCGTAGCAAAACATTTAATTTAAATGGCCGCTTATTTGCGTGGTTTCTGATACTTATTTTTAGTACTCGCTTTGTTCTAGAGTTTTTTAAAGTCAATCTCAACAGTTACAGCAATCATTTTTGGTTAGACACCGGACAATTACTCAGCATCCCGTTTATCTTAAGCGGCTACTACTTACTCCACCGAGCACACAAAAATTTATGAGCGATGATTCAACCTTCAAAATTCGCATGGCAGTTTATGCCTTAAAACAAGGTAAAATCATTGCTTACCCCACTGAAGCCGTTTATGGCTTAGGCTGCGATCCATTAAATGAAAATTCCGTCATAAATTTACTGGATATAAAGCATCGCCCAATACACAAAGGGCTAATTTTAATTGCCTCTGACTTTTCCCAATTACAGCCCTTCCTAAAACCAACTACCAGCATACTTAAGCGAATCATGCCTAGCTGGCCTGGTCCTGTTACCTGGGTTGTTCCCGCTCAAGATTGGGTACCAAAATATTTAAAAGGCGAGCACAACTCATTAGCTGTACGTGTTAGCGCCCATCCACTAGTACAACAACTGTGCTCCACTTATGGCGGAGCAATTGTTTCCACTAGCGCAAATATTAGCAATCAAGCTCCCGCGCACTCATCACTAGCCGTGCGCCAAAATCTAAATACCGAAAATATATTCATACTTCCTGGCACAACACCTAAACATGCACAGCCCACCGCTATTTATAATGCCTTAGATGGACGTTGCCTACGCGTTTCTTAGCTAGTGATTGACCTCTATTTTAAGCACTCATCATAGCAGATGTATATATTGCTCTCGCTATGCTCAAAGTTAGCTGCGCTGAATATTTTAATATTGTCTTGAACACAGGTATAATCAATCGTTTTTTGCTAACGCAATAAGCGACTTTTTCGCTATGCCGTCAGCGTATTATCTTTGCAGGAGCAGTTAATGACCGCATTAGTGGGTATTATCATGGGTTCAACCTCAGACTGGGAAACGATGAGTTTCGCAACTGAAAAACTAGAACTACTCGGCATCCCTTTTGAAGTCGAGGTAGTTTCCGCTCATCGTACGCCAGATAAACTTTTTTCTTATGCTGAAAGTGCAGAGAACAAGGGCTTAGAAGTCATTATTGCCGGTGCTGGTGGTGCAGCGCATTTACCTGGCATGGTAGCCGCAAAAACTATTGTTCCTGTATTAGGCGTTCCTGTGCAATCTAAAGCATTAAATGGCATGGATTCTTTATTATCTATCGCACAAATGCCTGCAGGAATTCCTGTCGGTACATTGGCGATTGGTAAGGCGGGGGCTACTAATGCTGCACTATTAGCCGCTGCGATTATTGCCAACAAACATAATGAATATAAAGCCCCATTAAATGCGTTTCGCCAAGCACAAACAGAAGCTGTTTTAGCCAATTCAGACCCTCGGGAGCTAGATTAATGATTATTGGTATTTTAGGTGCAGGGCAATTAGCGCGTATGTTAGCGCTTGCCGGCAAACCCTTAGGTCTTAAATTTATTTTCTTAGATCCAACACCTGAATCTTGCGCAGCTGACCTAGGTAAACACCTTATTGGTGATTACACGGATAAAGCATTATTAACACAGTTTGCAGCAGAAGCCGACATTATCACCTATGAATTTGAAAATGTCCCTGTGGAAATCATTCACTTTCTAGCCGAAAGCACACCCGTCTATCCACCAGAAAAAGCCTTGGCAGTCAGTCAAGATCGCATTACGGAAAAACAGTTTTGCCGTAACCTAGGCATTCCTACAGCCGCTTTCGCGACAGTATCCAGCTTAGCTGATTTAGAACAAGCAATGACCAGCATTGGCTATCCAGCTATTTTAAAAACTCGCCGTTTTGGCTACGATGGTAAAGGGCAAGTGGTTTTACGTAAGGCGCAAGACTTAGCTGATGCATGGGATGCGGTACAAAATGCACCTTGTGTGGTTGAAAGCTTTGTCCCTTTTGATCGAGAAGTGTCTATTATTGCTAGCCGTAACGTATCCGGTCACACTGTTTACTACCCTTTATCTGAAAACACACATGAAAAAGGCATTTTACGTTTAGCCAAAAACACCTTAAGAGATCCATTACAAGCACAGGCAGAGCAGATGATTAACACCCTGCTCACCGCACTTGATTATGTTGGCACGATTGCTTTAGAGTTATTTGCTGTTGACGATCAGCTAATCGTCAATGAATTCGCACCACGCGTACATAATTCAGGTCATTGGACTATCGAAGGCTCTGAAACCAGCCAATTTGAAAACCATTTAAGAGCGATTATCGACTGGCCTTTAGGAGCAACGAATTCAATTGGTTATGCCGCGATGCAAAATTTTATCGGAGGCGTACCTGCCAATGATAAATTACTATCTTTGTCCCAAGTTCATCTACACTTATACGATAAAGCCGCTAGAAAAGGACGTAAAATTGCTCATGCAACGGCTAGAACAGATTCATTAGAAAACTTTACCGATTTAATTGCATTACTTACTGAGCTTGCTAAGCAAAGTGATGATTCATAACTACCTCTTTTCACTCAACCTCTATATCTATCCTTATGAAAAATATTGAAAACCCTGTTGTTTCTATCCACTATACTTTAACTAACAAAGCTGGCGAAAAATTAGATAGCTCGATTGGCTCTGAGCCACTCACTTATATACAAGGTGCGGGGAATATTATTCCTGGTTTAGAAAGTGCGCTTGCTGATAAATCTGTGGGCGATAAGTTAACTGTTACCATCGAACCAAAAGATGCTTACGGTGAGCGTAACGAAGAACACATCCAAACAGTTCCAAAAGAAATGTTTCAAGGTATTGATAATATCGAAGTCGGTATGCAATTCCAAGCAGACTCTAGCAATGGTCCAGCCATTGTAACGATTACCGCAGTAGAAGGTGATCAAGTGTCTGTTGATGGCAATCACCCTTTAGCGGGTGAGCAACTTACGTTTGATGTGGAAATTATGGATATCCGTCCAGCCACAGAATCCGAAATGGAACACGGCCATATTCATGGCGAAAGTTGTAACCACGGCTAATTCCATTTTTATAGGTAGTTAGGGTTTTCTACATCTGCTAGATAACCTTGACTACACGACTAACCCAGGAGTCCTATGGACCAACTACAATCAGGTATTCGTATTACTGTACGTGCCGTTATTATTCAAGAAGGTAAAATTCTTTTAATCAAAAAAAATAGCCCAACCGATGGTATTCGCTATACTTTGCCGGGCGGCGCATTAAATGCGGGGGAAACATTACATCAAGCCGTTATCCGTGAATGCATAGAAGAAATCAATACCCCTGTCGTCGCACATGATGTATTGCATATAGCCGACCTATTTATTCCCAAGCTAGAGCCACAGCCCTATACCCGCCACCAATTAGAAATATTAATTGACTGCCAGGTTCCAGATAACTACATCCCTAGCACAGGCCCTGAACCAGACAAACATCAAATAGGAGTGGAGTGGCTAGCATTACAAGAACTTTCTGACTATAGCATTTCCCCTGATTTTTTTGCAGCACTGCTTATTAATTTACATTCAGGTGAGCATGATGTTTACGTAGGCTCTGTTGCTTAACAAGGCATACAATCAATAAAACAGAATGAAGCACTGCACCACCCCCATCAAAAGAACCAGCGTATCCATCCACAAGTTCAAACTCATTCGAGCAGTGCGGATAAATCCGCACCTACCACTCGGCATGCCTATATACCTAAGCTATCCCAGATCTCATCCACTTTCTTTACTACGTCATCAGTCATAGTAATAGTCCTACCCCACTCTCGGGTAGTTTCACCCGGCCATTTATTGGTTGCATCAAAACCGACTTTAGAACCTAGACCTGAAACTGGAGAAGCAAAGTCTAAATAATCAATCGGGGTATTTTCCAAAATAGTTAAATCCCGTGCCGGATCCATACGCGTAGTAATTGCCCAGATGACTTCTTGCCAATTATGTACATCAACATCATCATCGACCACAATTACAAACTTGGTGTACATAAACTGACGTAAATACGACCAAGTGCCAAGCATCACACGCTTAGCATGACCGGCATATTGCTTTTTCATGCTGATCACAGCCATCCGATAGGAACAGCCTTCCGGCGGCAAATAAAAATCCGTAATTTCGGGGAATTGCTTTTGTAAAATCGGTACAAAGACTTCATTTAAAGCAACACCTAACACCGCTGGCTCATCAGGTGGTTTGCCGGTATAAGTGCTGTGATAAATCGGCGCTTGGCGTTGCGTAATACACTCAATGGTAAATACCGGAAATTCACCCACTTCATTATAGTAGCCGGTATGATCACCAAATGGCCCTTCAGGTGCCATTTCATCGGGATAAATAAAACCTTCGAAAACAATTTCAGCACTGGCTGGCACTTGTAAATTATTCGTGATCGATTGTGCTACTTCAATTTTAGAGCCACGTAATAAACCAGCAAAGGCATATTCTGACAAAGTATCCGGCACTGGCGTGACCGCTGCTAAAATAGTTGCTGGGTCTGCACCTAAAGCCACTGAAACAGGGTATGGTTTACCCGGATTTTTATCTTGCCATTCTTTAAAATCTAACGCGCCACCACGGTGTGCCAACCAACGCATAATGACTTTATTTTTAGCAATCACTTGCAGACGATAAATACCCAGGTTTTGACGGTCTTTATAAGGGCCTTTGGTAATCACTAAAGGCCAAGTAATTAAAGGCCCAACATCTTCTGGCCAACAAGTTTGTATCGGATATACGCCTAAATCAACCTCATCACCTTTTCTGATAATTTCCTGACAAGGTGGATTTTTCACTACTTTAGGCGCCATATTTAAAACATTTTTAAACACAGGGATTTTATCTATCGCATCCTTCATGCCTTTCGGTGGCTCTGGCTCTTTTAATTGTGATAACAACTCACCAACACCACGTAACGCTGTCACTGAGGTTTCACCCATACCCATAGCCACCCGATCAGGCGTACCAAATAAGTTCGCTAAGACAGGAATATTATGCCCTTTCGGATTTTCAAATAATAAGGCCGGTCCTCCTTGTTTTAAGGTACGGTCGCAAATCTCCGTCATTTCTAAAACCGGATCTATTTCTTGGGTAATACGCTTTAGCTCACCCTTTTTTTCCAACTGCGCAATAAAATCTCTTAAATCTTTGTACTTCATGCCGCAATACCATTATGTCGTAATAAGGCATCAATATTTGGCGCGCGCCCTCGGAATTTAATAAATAAATCCATCGCGTCAGCACTACCCCCCGTTTCTAGAATATGCGTTAAAAAAGCAATGCCGGTTTCTTGGTCAAAAATACCGTTTTCTTCAAATAAAGAATAAGCATCGCTAGATAGTACCTCCGCCCATTTATAACTGTAATAACCCGCCGCATAACCACCAGCAAAAATATGTGAAAAACTGTGTGCAAAACGATTAAAGGCAGGCGGAATCATCACCGAAACTTGCTCACGAATTTCATGCAATACCTCATAAATTCGCGCGCCTTGTTCTGGGTCATAATCTTGATGCATACGGAAATCAAATAAGCTAAACTCCAACTGCCTGACCATTAACATGCCTGCTTGAAAATTCTTTGCAGCAAGCATTTTTTCAAATAAACTATCAGGCAATGGTTCACCAGTTTGGTAATGCCCTGAAATTAACGCTAAAGCTTCTTTTTCCCAACACCAGTTTTCCATAAACTGACTCGGTAATTCAACCGCATCCCATTCCACACCATTAATACCCGACACGCCCAAATAATCAACTTGCGTCATCATATGCTGCAAACCATGACCAAACTCATGAAATAAAGTCAGCACTTCATCATGCGTTAATAGCGCCGGATCAGTGCCCGTTGGTGGTGTAAAATTACAAGTCAAATAAGCGACTGGAGTTTGCACTGTGTCAGCTGTTTTTTTCCGCCCAACACAATCATCCATCCACGCCCCCCCGCGTTTTTTAGCACGTGCATACAAGTCGATATAAAACTTACCGCGTAGATTGCCATTTTTATCCAGAATCTGGAAAAAACGTACGTCTTTATGCCAAGAATCAAACGCCGTAATTTCAGTAATATTTAAGCCGTACAGTTTTTCCACTACGTCAAATAAACCTTGTAATACTTTGGGGGCAGGGAAAAACTGCTTCACTTCCTCTTGCGATAAATCATAAGCATGCTGGCGCATTTTTTCAGAAAAATACCCAACATCCCAAGCATATAGTTTAGCTACACCATAATGCTCTTTAGCAAAAGCAGTTAGCTCTGCTAAATCCTTTTGTGCCTGTGGTAATGATTTTGCTGCTAATTCCTCTAAAAAGTCCATAACTTGCTTAGGTGAATCAGCCATTTTGGTGGCTAATGACAACTCCGCATAATTTTGAAAGCCTAATAACATTGCTTTTTCATGACGCAAAGCAATGGTTTGTTCCATAATCTTTGTATTATCCCATTCAGGATTCGTTCCTTGATCTGACGCGCGCGTAGAAAAAGCTTTGTACATATCAGCACGTAATTGACGGTCATCAGCGTAGGTCATAACTGGCAAATAAGATGGAAATTGTAACGTTAACATCCACCCTTTCTTACCTTCCTGCTCGGCAATTTGTTTAGCTTGCTGTAATGCAGATTCAGGTAAACCCGCTAAATCTGCTTTTTTAGTAATAAGTTTCTGCCAATCATTAGTTGCATCAAGCAAATTTTCTTCATACTTACTGGATAATTGCGAAAGTTCTAAACTGATTTCTTTATAACGCGCCTGCTTTTCATCATCAAGATCAATCCCTGATAAACGAAAGCCACGTAATGAATTTTGAATAATTTTTTGCTGTGCCGGCGCAAGTGTCGTATAAACATCACTTGCCGCAATTTGCTCATAGGCTTTAAATAAACCTTTATGCTGCCCCATCGCTGTTGAATAAGCACTTAACTTTGGCAAACAAGCATTGTAAGCATCACGTAAATCATCGTTATTCACTACAGAATTCATATGACTTACTGGCGACCAAGCTTTATTTATGCGATCTTCGGCTTCCTCTAAGGGAGCAATCAGGTTTTCCCAAGTGTAAACTTCATTTTCAGCAAGCAGTGTTTCAACTAAGGCTTGTGCATCAGTCAATAACTGCTCAATAGCAGGCTCAATATGCTCTGCTTTTATTTGTGAAAATAAGGGAAGTTCTGTGGGATTCAATAAAGGATTATTCATGAAAGATAATA
>Ga0256840_1002576_pt1 | contig 15814 bp, 7 predicted proteins | sample 355202metaG_FD_185969 | JGI IMG/M metagenome (GOLD analysis project Ga0256840, IMG submission 185969) | Hydrothermal vent microbial communities from Mid Atlantic Ridge, Atlantic Ocean - 355-202 | ecosystem: Environmental > Aquatic > Marine > Hydrothermal vents | place: Atlantic Ocean: Mid... | reverse complement strand
CAACACATATTCCGCAAGAAGCGGTTTTTGCTTTAAAAAATATTGAAAACCCGCGTTTTCTAATTAATTTTATTTGTTCAAACAGCGATATTCCGGCAGCAGATAAGCAAAAATTATTGGAAACAGATGAATTAAAGCTCAGAGCTGAAAACTTACTGCAACTTTTGAGCCTTGAAGTTCAGAAGCTGGAGCTTAAAGACGATATACAAAACAAAGTTAAATCGGATATTGAACAGCAGCAAAAAGAGTATTTTTTGCATCAACAAATGAAGGCAATCCAGAATGAGTTAGGAACGGATCCTGTGGATTTGCAAATTGAAGAATTACGAAAAAAAGCCGAAGGCAAAAAATGGTCGAAAGAGGTTGCTGAAGTATTTGAAAAAGAAATACTTAAATTACAACGCACCAATCCGGCATCGCCGGAGTACGGAAACAATATTACTTATTTGCAAACCTTGGTTGATTTGCCTTGGAATGAATATACCGAAGATAATTTTGATTTAAAACATGCTCAAAAAATTTTGGATAAAGACCATTTCGGTTTAGAACAAGTAAAAGAACGAATTTTAGAACATCTTGCCGTTTTAAAATTAAAAGGCGATTTGAAAGCACCGATTATTTGTTTGTTAGGACCTCCCGGAGTAGGTAAAACATCTCTTGGTAAATCAATTGCCACTGCGCTAAATCGAAAATTTGCGCGCATTTCGCTGGGTGGCTTGCACGATGAATCTGAAATTCGCGGACATCGTAAAACCTATATCGGGGCTATGCCGGGGCGTATTATTCAGAGTATTAAAAAAGCAAAATCATCAAACCCTGTTTTTATTTTAGATGAAATTGATAAAGTGGGTAATGATTTTAGAGGCGACCCTTCGTCAGCGCTATTGGAAGTATTAGACCCGGAACAAAACAGTACTTTTTACGATAATTATTTGGAATTGGAATACGATTTATCAAAAGTAATGTTTATTGCAACGGCTAATTATTTGGGAAATATTAGTCCGGCTTTGCGCGATAGGATGGAGATAATTGATATAAGCGGTTATTTGGTTGAAGAAAAGGTGGAGATTGCCAAAAGACATTTGTTACCCAAACAATTGAAAGAGCATGGATTGAAAAAATCGCAATTATCATTAAGCAAAAATGTGCTTGAAAAAATTATTGAGCATTATACGCGTGAATCGGGGGTACGTCAATTAGATAAACAACTGGCTAAACTTGCTCGGAAAATTGCAAAAAAAATAGCTTTTGAAGAAAAATATAATCCGAAACTAAAAATTGACGATTTAAAAGAATTTTTAGGAACACCGAAATTTTCAAAAAGAGCTTATCAAGGCAATGAGTATGCCGGAGTAGTTACCGGTTTGGCTTGGACAGCGGTTGGTGGTGAAATATTACTTATTGAAACCAGCCTGAGCCGTGGCAAAGGCAATTTAACACTTACCGGAAACTTGGGTAATGTAATGAAAGAGTCGGCTGTGATTGCTTTGGAGTATATTAAAGCTCATAATGATTTGTTAGGGATTGATGCTTCTATATTTGATAATTGGAACATTCACCTGCATGTGCCCGAGGGTGCAATACCCAAAGACGGTCCTTCGGCAGGTATTACTATGGCAACTTCTATAGCTTCGGCACTTACCCAGCGCAAAATTAAGAAAAATATTGCCATGACCGGTGAAATTACTTTACGCGGAAAAGTATTGCCGGTAGGTGGAATTAAAGAAAAAATTCTCGCAGCCAAGCGTGTGGGTATTACCGATATTATTTTATCCAAAGAAAACGAGAAAGATATTTTGGATATAAACGAAGTTTATATTTCCGGGTTAAAATTTCATTATGTTGATGATATTATGGATGTTTTAGAAATTGCTTTGTTAAAACAAAAGGTAAAAAATCCGAAAGTTTTAAAAGTGGAGAAAAAATAGTTTATTTTTTTTTAAGAATAAAAAAAAAGGGGCGAAAGCCCCTTTTTTTATTTTTTAACAATTTGATTGTGTATAATCTGAAAAAAACAGATTTTTTGTTAGGGTATTTTTGTTTTTATTTGTATTAATTATTGTGGTATATGTATGAATATGCCGCTTTATAAAATACCTGAAATTATGAAAAAAATACTTTTAATTTTAATCTTAATACCGGTTATTAATCCGGTTTTTGCACAAGAAAATGAATCGAGTAAACATATTGTGCGTGTTTTGTTTATTAATCCGGGTATTGAATATGAATATTCATTAACAGAGAGAAGTAAAATTTCCGGAAATATAGGCTATGGTCTATTGCCTTCTTATCCGAATACAACTGCTGAACAGCCGAAAAATACGCCTATGTTTGCCCCTTTTTTTGATATCCATTATAAATTTATTTATAACCGGAATAAAAGAAAAGCAGCTAATAAGGATGTAAGTTGTAATGCAGGTGATTTTTTCGGTATTAAAGCCATAACGCGCGGACAAAATTTTGACAACGGACTGGTACGAACCGATAAAGTCGATTTTTCAGTTGGTCCCACTTGGGGCGTGCAAAGAACCTATCATAAAATTAGTTTACTATTTGATATTGGTCCAAAATATTATTTTGACAGGAAAGGAAATACCGGTTTTTATCCTGTAATGTTTGAACTGAATATTGGATATGTGCTAAAAAAATAGGCGAAATACTTATGTTTAATTAGTAGATGTACCTTTGATGCGCAATCTCAGAGCAACTAAACCAATGGGAATTAAGATAATCCCAATTTATAAAATAATGTTAAATCTGAGTCCGGAAATATAGATTTAGTTGAGTATTCACATCATTTTGTAATAGACATATAATCTGTTTTTTTGGAGTGTCTATTTTTTCAATAAGCTAAGGTACTTGGTGTTTTGGGTATTTTTTTCTACTAAAGTTAAAACTTTTGATAAGGTTTTAAAAAATGCAAATAAAACCTTATTTTCGTGGTTCAAGCTTAGTAGAAAAGGGATAAATGACAAATAATAGACCTTATTTGTTTTTTAATAACTTTCTCCAAAATATTCTTCTTCTTCTTTTTTAATTTTTGAAGCTTCCATAATTACGCCGAGATTTTTTTTACCGTCAATTTTAACCACCAGTGGTTCTTCAAAACGGATGTGTTTAATATACTCATTTTCCTTAAGCGGTTTTTGCTTGTCCAAAAAATCTACATCGTAGTATCCATCATTTGCATGAGGGTTTATGGTAAGATAACCTACCCTGAAAGATGTTAAGTTTTGAAAAAAATGGGTGCCTTGACTCGGATCAATGCGGTAATTAGCCAAACCTGCTTCGATAATTACTTTTGCAGCCGAAATATCTGCCCATTTTACCGGTATTCCCAGCCAATGGTCGGTAGAACCCCAACGTCCGGGACCAATTAAAATATAGTTTTTGTCTTCTTTTATAAATTGATCGTTTAGCTCAGAAATCATTTTTGCAATTTGAGGATTTTTAGCCGGATTAAAAGATGAAGTTTTTACATAAATAATATCGGTTAAATCTTTTATTTCTCCATTTCCCAATGCTTGCTTTGAATAGATAATGGTATCTTTTTCATCAATTTCTTCCAATCGTGTAGTTAATGTTTCGCTGTTATCTACTATTGGTCTTACTTGTAGAAGGTTGAAAATAGCCGGTTGTTTTTTATCATTGGGTATATTCATTGCAAATTCAAGTTCAACAGGTGAATTCATAGCTTTTTGAGTGATTTCGGATACATGTGCCAAAATTTTAGCCAAAGGGTAGGCTTCAAATTTTAAAATATTAGCAAATGTAACCACTTTTTTCCCTGTGTAATGTGCTCCTTCTTTAATGGTATTATCGGCATAATCATAAACCGAAGCTACATATTTTAAAGAGCCGTCTTTTTCGGCTTCTTTAATTCTGAGTTTTAGTAGGTTTACAGCTTCATCGGTAGAGGGAACAAAGCTTTCAGGGCGTAAGTCCAGTGCATAAAAAGTTTTTTGGGCATCGCGCAATGTGAGTGCCGTATCGGATAATTGTAGAATTTTTTTAGGATATTTAGGCGAAAAGCGTAAAGTTCTTCCACCTTCAACAATTTGTTTTCCTAATCCCAAACAAATATTTGCAACTCCATCTTCCGGTTTTTCAGGTTCAATAGGATAAAAGTTTACTGAACGAACAACGCCTGACAGGGTAGGGTAGTAGCGGTCGCCGTATTTTTGTCCACACACTTCTTGGAGTATGATGCTCATTTTTTCTTCGTCAATAACATTGCTTGTTACCCGCATGTACGATTTACTTGATTTGTAATAAACCGAAGCATAAACCGCTTTAATTCCGTCGGTGAGCATTTTCATCATTTGCTCTTCATTACCGGTGTTGGGAATCATATATGTTGAATATACTCCTGCAAATGGCTGGTAGTGAGAGTCTTCAAGGAGGCTTGAAGAACGTATGGCAATAGGGCTGTGGGTTACCCGCAAAAAGGCTTTAAGGTCGCGTACAGTACGGTCGGGCATTTTTGCATTAATAAAATATTGTAAAATTTTGTGGTCTTCGATATTGGATAGTGCCACAGGGAGTAAATTATTTTGCTCCATAAACTCATCGAATACTTGCGATGTAAGTACTACGGTACGCGGGATTGAGATAATTACATTATCAAACTCGTCCAATCCCTGATTTTTTTTAATTAAAGAGTCAAGAAAGGCTAAACCGCGCGCTTTTCCACCAATTGAACCGTTTCCTATTCGTGCAAAGTTCAAATATTCGTCGTAGGTGGCACGGTAAAATTTTGCAATTACTCCGCGCCCTTTGTTTAAGCGGAAATAGGAAATGGCATCGTGCAGAAAGTTCCGGGCATGGTCTAAATCTTTAAAATCTTCTTTACTGAGGTATTTAAAAAGTTCAGCCAGCGGGAAAAGTGCTCTTGCATTTAACCATTTTGAAAAATGATTACGCGTGATATGATATTCAAACGAAATATCGGGAATATTATACAGGTTTTGTTGTAATGATTTTAAATCGGGAACTCTTAAAACTTCTTCTCCGGTTTCGGGATTTCTGAAAACAAAATCGCCAAAGGCAAAATATTCATTGATGAAATTACGCAACTCTCTTGACAGATTTTTAGAGTTTTTATGTAAGAAACCTACTTTTATTTCTTTGGCGATTTTATAGTTATCGGCATCGGATGATTGCAAAAGCAAAGGCAGGTAAGGTGCATCTTCTTTAATGCGTTTAAATAAACGGACACCTGCTGCTTTGTCTCTTTTTCCGCGGCGCTTGTAACTCACATCGGATATTACTCCAAGTAGGTTTCTTTTGTACTTGTTGTATATATGACGGGCTTCTTCGTAATTTCTTGCCAATAAGATTTTGGGTCGTCCGCGTAGTCGTAGCATTTTTTGGTGTTCGTTTAAGCCTTCTGCCATGAATTTTTGCGATTGTTTGAAAATAATTTTATAGATGTTGGGCAGGTAGCTTGAATAGAAACGAACGGAATCTTCGACCAATAGTATGGTTTGAACACCTACTTGTTTAACGTCGTAGGCAACGTTCATTTTGTCTTCTATTAATTTGATAATTGCCAGTAAAATATCGGCATTTCCCAGCCAACAAAATACATAGTCGATGCTGCTGAGGTCTTCTTTTTCAAGTGTTTTGGTAACTTCGCGCGAAAAGGGGGTTAATACGACAATAGGTATTTGGGTGTGTCGTTTTTTTATTCTTTTGGCTAACTCGAAAGGCGCCAGTTCGCCAACGGATAGCATTTCGATAACTAAATCGATGTCTTGTTTGCGTAGTGCATTAAATGCTTGCGATGCGGAAGATACGTGTATAAATTGCGGCGGGTAACGCAGGTTTAATGCTACGTATTCGTTAAAAATTTGTTCGTCTATTCGTCCGTCTTCTTCAAGCATAAATGCATCGTAATTACTGCAAATTAATAATACTTTGTGTATTCTTTTTTGCATTAATTTATCAAAATTGATGTCGGGGAATTGGAATTTTCGGGTACTTATCAGGTTTATTTTTTTTTCGTTCATTATGTTTGTTTATAAAATTTTACTAAAGTTTGTTTATTTTAGTTGAGTTTTGGAATGTTGCATCGTATATTATGCACGTACTCGTGGCAGGGATTGCAGCGGTAGCTCCCGATTGTGAAAAATATACAAAACTAAAATTAAAAGAGCGATTGAAATGAGCTCCTTTAAATTTTATAGTTTTGTTATTTTTCATTATCGGGACTACAAGCGGAAAGCCCGTTTGCCACCCAAAAAAAACAGAAACAAATGTTGCATTTAATTTTCATATTTGCAAACGAATTAATCTTTTTTCCATTGGATTAACGAAATTCGTTTTTTACCGTCCATTTTTATGCTTAAGGGTTTTGTAAAGCGTATGTGTTTAATGTATTTTTTTTGTTCGATTACTTTTTGTTGAGCCAAAATATCCCAGTTTATCATGCATTTGTCGGAATGGTGTTGTATGGAAAAATATCCAACGTTCATTGAGGTTACGTTATGAAAAAAATGTGAACCTGCCGATGCATCGAGTGGAAAATCGGCAAGGCTGGTTTCGACAATGATTTTTGCATTGGAAATTTGTGTCCAGTTAACGGGTATTCCGATCCATGGGTCGCGAGTGCCCCAGCGTCCGGGACCAATCAGGATATACTGTTTGTTTTCATTGCCCATTTTTTTGTTTAATTCTTCAATTTCCAGTGCTATTTCTTTGGTTTTTGATTTATCAAATGTGTCTTTATCTACATAAATTACATCGCTGATATTTTCAATTTGACCGTTTCCCATACCGTTTTCGGTGTATAAAATCAGGCTGGTGCGGTCAATTTTATCTAAATCAATGACATAATCATCGGCATTGCCGATTAGTGGTTTTATTTGTAAAAGGTAGAAGGTGGCTCTGCGGTCAAAATCTTTGTTTAAATCAACTGCAAATTCTATTTCTACGGGGCTTCCAAGTGCTTCTTTAACTATATCGAGTACGGAACTAATGGTTTCTGACAAGGGGATGTAGTTGTATTTTAGTATGTTGGCGAAGTTTACGATGCGCGCGCCGGCTTTATCTAAACCGGGGGATATAATGTCGTTTTCGGGGTCGTAAACCGATGCCGAATGTTTTAGTGTTCCATGACGTTCTGCATCGTAAATGTCTAATCTGACCAAACCGGCTTCTTCGCCTTTTAACAAATTAATGGCTTTATCGGCAAGATTTACTGCATAAAACTCAACTTGTGAATTTAGAAATTGGTCTTTGGGGCTATTGTTTACCAATGTGGGATATTTGGGGCAAAAACGATAGGCTTTTTCGCCTGAAACTACATAAGTTCCTAAACCAACGGCACATACGGCAAATCCATCTTCGGGCTCCATGTGGGCAAAAGGATAGTAATTGTATGATTGTGCAGTACCGCTAATGTGCGGATAATATACATCATCGTATTTATTGCCTACTACTTCTTGGATAATCACTGCCATACGTTCTTCTTCAATTTTATAGTTTATTGCATTGATGTAGTCGCGGGAAGTTTTTGAAAATACCGATGCATAGACCAGTTTTATAGCCTGACATACTTGATGTAGTCGAATTTGCAGGTTTTCGTGTGAATTTGGTAATATATAAGTAGCAAAAATTCCGGCAAATGGTTGCATAAGCGAGTCTTCAAACAGTCCTGATGAGCGTATGGCGAGTGGTTTGTGGGTTTGTCTTAATAATAGTTCAAGTTTTACAATGAGTCTTTCGGATAAGCTTGCATCTAAAAAACGGGTTTTAATTTTTTCGTAATCATTAATTTTATAAACCCAGTTACTTAATTCGTTTTTATCTAAAAAAAGCTCAAATTCATCTATTCCGATTATGGCTGTTCGTGGAGCACGCAGGTTTATTTTTGGTATAAATTCCGATAAATCAAAACTGTATAGTAAAGAATTAATGAATGCTAATCCGCGTCCTTTTCCGCCAAGAGCCCCCGATGAAAGAATGGCAATGGTTCCTTCGTCCCAAATTGAGTTTTCACGAAAATCTACGGTTTTACCTTTGGTGCGTTCGTGCATTAAATCTTCAATAACATTTATCAAATGTGTTCGCAGTTGTTCTAAAGAAGGAAAATCATCAATTTGCAGCGGAGCAAGTAATTTTGCTATTTGTATTTCGCCACGTGCTGTGAGCCAGAGCGAAAAATGATTTTTACCGGCATGATAACTAATTGATTTTTCAGGAATAATTTTTAGTTTTTCTTTGAATTCTTCCAAGTTTTTAGCTTCTTCGTATTTGTTTCCTTTTTCGTCTTTAAAAATAAAATTTCCAAATCCAAGATTCACTTCGATAAAGTTCCTTATTTCTTGTAGTAATGCTTCGGTATTTTTATAAATAAATTTAAGACCTTGCTTGTTTGCTAATTCTTCGTTTTCAATATTTGACGATTGCATTACAATGGGCAAGTCGGGTATATGTTTTCTTACATGTTTAATTAATTGAAAACCTGCATCTTTTGTTAATTTTCCTGCTTTTGGAAATTTAATATCGCTAATGAGGCAAAGAATGTTGTCTTTATATTTTTCAAAAATTTCTATTGCATGTTCGTAATTTGATGCCAGTAAAACTTTGGGGCGCGCACGCAGGCGCAGTACTTTGTACAGCTCGTCCATTTTGCTGACATCGTCAATAATTCTTTTGGTTTGATTTAGCACGTTTGTATATAACAAAGGTAAATATCTTGAATAATACCGTGCAGAATCTTCTACCAATAAAATAATTCTTGAAAAACCTATTTTTGTATCATTTTCTACGTTTATTTTGTCTTCCAGCAATTTGGTCATGGTAAAAAATATTCGCGAATCACCGTTCCAAACAAAAACATTGTCAATGTATTTGAGTTCTTGGTAATAAGAAATATCCGTATTGTTATTTACTAGTAAATAAGTAGGAATATAGCCAAATTTTTTATTGATAAACCGGCTTAGTTTTATGGGCATTTTTTTGTCTAAGCCGGACATGATAATGATTAAATCAAAGTACTTTTGATTAAGTTGAGCAAATGCTTCTTCTTTTGTTGATACGGCGGTAATTCTGGGTACGGTGGTAAGGTTAAGTTGATAATACTCACCTAAAATATGATCGGATATTCGTCCTTCTTTTTCAATACTGAATGCATCGTAAAGGCTTGCAAAAAGAAGAATTTCTTTGACTTTATAGGGCATTAAATCGTGGAAAATATCGCGTGCAAAATTATTTTTGTATAAAAAATTTCGTACAAAACGCTTTTTGGTAATTTGATCCAAATGTGTTTCTTTTTTTTCAACATTTTTTTCTTTTTCATAATTGTTGATATAGTTTGTTACCATATCAGCAACCTTTTTTACCAAATCTTTTTCTTCGAAATTAAAGATATTGATACTTTTGTCCGGTAATTCTTTGAGCAGATTTACAGCAATCATTCCTGTACCATAGGTTGTTTCAAAAGATTCTTTTATGGTCCATTTTGTGTTTATTAGTTTGGTTTTAGGAAAATCTTTTGGAGATGAATAGATTTTGTTGTTATACAAAATTCGTACAATGTAGTAATCCGGATATTCCATTGATTTTTGCAGCTCAAAAGCTATTTGTTGCAGTGTATTCGATAGTGGTTTTTGTGATTTAATAATTTCCTGCATATTGCTTAAACAGGATAGTATTTTAAATTTTTCTTTTTGTTGTGAAAGAATTTTGTACTGTTGTTTTTGATGGATATGTGCGCTAAGGGTAATTTCAATTTCGTTAAAATAGGAGGCTATTATTACGGATGCTTTTTTTATAAAGCCGGTTTCTTCTTTTGAAAATCCGGTAAAATTTTCTTTTCCTGTATAAAAAATTTCAATAATCGCTTTATTGTGATAGATGGTTTGAAATGAGCGTTCAATTTTAAATTTACTTTTTTGAAAATTTTCACAATCTAAACAAAATTTTTCACCGGCGTATTTAATCCGGACGTTTACATCTTTTTCCGGTAAAAAGTATTCGGTTAATACGGCACAGGCTTGCTCTAATGTTTGCTTTTTGGCGTTGTTTTCTTTGATAAGCTTTGTTAGTTTATATAAGCCTGTATATTCTTTATCTGCATGAATTAACTCACTTTTAGGCGAACTTGCCGGGATATTTTTTTTAATTGACATTGTACTTAAATTAAAATTTGTTAAGCTGATATATTTTGCATGAACTATGCAAAACAACCCATTGAAGAAAATTAACAGTAGATATTAATTTAGCTTAAAGATATAAAAATCTTGACGGTCAAGAATATTTTATATGAATTTTTTTGCTGACCAGTGAATTCGGGCAGGTTTTTTAAAAGCACAAAAACTAACAATTTTACAAAATAATAATGAAAAACATGCTCTGTTAGCTTATAAATAATCACCTGTTATTCAACATCTTACCTGTAAGTTACTATAATATTGTAAATTAAGTCAAAACATGATAAAAATCATTTAATATTTCAAAAAAAATCACCATAAGTTCAAAAAAAATTAATTACCTTTAAAGCATTATTAATTAACTTAAAATGAAATACTATGGCATACGTATTAGATGACTTTATGGCAAAAGTAATTGCCAAAAATCCGGGTGAAGTTGAATTTCATCAGGCAGTTAGCGAAGTTGTTGAATCAGTAATTCCTTTTATTGAAGAAAATCCGAAATACGAGCACGGAAAAATTCTTGAAAGAATGGTTGAACCTGAGCGTGTTATCATGTTTAGAGTTCCTTGGTTGGATGATAAAGGAAACATTCAGGTAAACAGAGGTTTTCGTATTGAGATGAACAGTGCAATTGGACCTTATAAAGGAGGTTTGCGCTTTCACCCAACTGTAAATTTGGGTATTCTGAAATTTTTAGCTTTTGAGCAAGTGTTTAAAAACAGTTTAACAACGCTTCCCATGGGCGGCGGTAAAGGAGGCTCTGATTTTGACCCCAAAGGAAAATCGGATAATGAAGTAATGAGGTTTTGTCAAAGTTTTATGACTGAACTTTCACGCCATATCGGGCCAAACACAGATGTTCCTGCCGGTGATATTGGTGTAGGTGGTCGTGAAATTGGTTTTCTATTTGGTCAGTATAAGCGTTTACGCAATGAATTTACAGGAGTATTAACCGGAAAAGATTTGAATTGGGGTGGTAGCTTAATTCGTCCTGAGGCAACAGGTTACGGTTGTGTTTATTTTGCTCAAAATATGCTTAAGGATAAAGGAGACAGTATTAAAGGAAAAGTTTGTACCGTTTCCGGTTCGGGTAATGTGGCACAATATACGGTTGAAAAAGTTAATGAATTAGGAGGTAAGGTTGTTACTCTTTCCGATTCATCCGGTTATATTTATGATCCCGATGGAATTGATGCTGAAAAATTAGCTTATGTAATGCATTTAAAAAATGTGAAACGGGGTAGAATTAAAGAATATGCCGATAAATATGGTGTAGAGTATCATGAAGGACAACGTCCGTGGGGAGTTAAGTGCGATATCGCTTTCCCGTCAGCTACTCAAAACGAAATTGACGAGTCGGATGCTGAAACATTAATTAGCAATGGATGCTTTGTAGTTAGTGAAGGCGCAAATATGCCATCTACTCCGGCAGCTATTGAGGTTTATTTAAAAAACAAAATTCTTTATGGACCTGCAAAAGCTGCAAATGCAGGTGGTGTTGCTGTTTCCGGTTTAGAAATGAGCCAAAACTCTATGCGTTTATCTTGGACAAGAGAAGAAGTTGACCAAAAATTACAACAAATTATGAAAGATATTCATGATACTTGTGTAAAATATGGTCGTGAAAGCGAAGATTACGTAAATTATATGGCAGGGGCTAATATAGGCGGCTTTGTTAAAGTTGCCGACTCAATGTTGGCACAAGGTCTTGTATAAAATTTTTTTTAAGAAAAAAATCAGGCTGCAATTTAAAATTGCAGCCTTTTTTGTTGCCTAAAATCTGATAAAAATCAGACCCTGCTATTAAACACAATTGATGGATTTGTATTTGTTTGATATTTAGAGTGTTATAGAAATATAAATCTTGTCAAATTTCATTAAAATCATTTTTTACTTTGTAAAATTTACATACATTTGACGAAAATTTATTAAATTACCAAACTATAAATTAATTAAGAAATAATAGATGGAAGCAAAAGTAAAAAAATTCATGGACGGAGTTATCGCCAAAAATCCCGGCGAAAAAGAATTCCACCAAGCAGTAATGGAAGTTGCTGAAAAGCTTATTCCTTTTATCGAAGAAAATCCTAAATATGCACATGCAAAAATTTTAGAGCGAATGGTTGAACCTGAACGCACTATCATGTTTCGTGTGCCATGGGTTGATGACAATGGCGAAGTACAAATAAATCGTGGCTACCGTGTTGAATTTAACAGTGCAATTGGTCCTTATAAAGGTGGTTTGCGTTTTCACCCTAGTGTAACTTTAAGTATTTTAAAATTTTTGGGCTTTGAGCAAGTTTTTAAAAACAGTTTGACAACTTTGCCTATGGGTGGTGGTAAAGGCGGTTCTGATTTTAACCCCAAAGGAAAATCGGATAACGAGATTATGCGTTTTTGCCAAAGTTTTATGACCGAGTTGTACCGGCATATTGGTCCTAATACCGATGTACCTGCCGGGGATATTGGCGTTGGTGGTCGAGAAATAGGTTACTTATTCGGACAATACAAACGTTTACGTAATGAGTTTAGCGGTGTTCTTACCGGAAAAGGACTTGAGTGGGGTGGCAGCATTATGCGTCCAGAAGCTACCGGATTTGGTACCGTGTATTTTGCACAAGAAATGTTAGCCACAAAAGGCGAAACTTTAAAAGGTAAAACCGTTGCAATTTCGGGTTTTGGTAATGTTGCTTGGGGTGCTGCTACAAAAGCTACCGAGTTGGGTGCAAAAGTAGTTACCATTTCGGGTCCTGACGGATATGTTTATGACCCTGATGGAATTAGCGGTGAAAAAATTGAGTATATGTTAGAGCTACGTGCTACAAATAATGATGTGGTTCAGCCCTATGCCGAAGAGTTTGATGTTGAGTTTTTTGAAGGTAAACGCCCGTGGGAAGTAAAAGTTGATGTTGCATTACCTTGTGCCACTCAAAATGAATTGAATGGCGATGATGCAAAAAAATTGATTGAGAATGGAGTAATATGTGTAACCGAAGGTGCCAATATGCCATGTACACCGGAAGCAATTGAGGCTTTCCAAGCAGCAAAAGTATTATTCTCTCCCGGAAAAGCATCTAATGCAGGCGGTGTTGCTGTTTCAGGTTTAGAAATGAGCCAAAACTCAATGCGTTACAATTGGACTGCTGAAGAAGTGGATAAAAAATTGCATTTAATAATGAAAGATATTCACTCTGCATGCGTAAAATACGGAACAGAGAATGATGGCTATGTTGATTATGTGAAAGGTGCAAATATTGCCGGATTTGTAAAAGTTGCCGATGCAATGCTTGCGCAAGGTATTGTGTAAAATACTGAAAATAAGATGTTTTTAGCTTAGGGCGGCTCAAATGGGCTGCCCTTTTTTCTGTTTTATGAATTTTTGTAAAAACATATTGTACCAAAACAAACCCAATACCGAATTAAATTTGTAATAAAACAAGGGCAATTTTTATTTGTGTAAAATAATTAATTGATAAGTGTTTTTAGTTTTTAAAAGAATTTTTTACTTTTAAGCAAATATTATAGCATTATAAATTATTAAAAATGAATAAAATCGGAATATTTCCCGGCTCTTTTGACCCTTTTACCATTGGGCATGAATCTATTGTCCGGCGGGCATTGCCTTTATTTGATGAGCTAATTATATCTATCGGCTATAATTCTGCAAAACAAGGGTTTTTCCCTTTGGAAAAACGGGTAAAATGGATAAAACAAGTTTTTGCGGGTGAGCCAAAAATATCGGTTGATACTTACGAAGGTTTAACCGTAGATTATTGCAAAAGAAAAAATGCAAAATACATTTTACGAGGTTTACGTACGGCTGCCGATTTTGAATATGAACGTGCCATTGCGCAAATGAATCGTATGCTTTCACATGGAATTGAAACGGTGTTTCTGCTTACTTTTCCTGAACATTCACCGATTAGCTCAACCATTGTGCGCGAAATACTCAGACATGGAGGTGATGTCAGTCAGTTTGTATCAAGTGCAATTGATTTAAATGAATAGAGTTTAAATAAGGGTTAATTAAGAGTACGGAATAAAATTTGTGTTTAAGCTAATAAATATCAAATTATGCGAAAAAAATTTCAAATAATTCTTACCCTTACATTGGTAATAATTTTCCAGATTGCATTTTGGAGTTTAGCCTTTTTATCCAAAAAGTATATACACGATGAGGTTGTAGAACAAGTTAAAACGGATAATAAAATTATCGGTGAGCAAATAATTCGTTTGCTGCGTAAATCTTATTTCTCTATAGAAGATGCAAAAACCGATAAAACTTTGCAGCATCTCTGCGATTCGGTAAAGCTACCTAACGGTGGTTTTATTTGTGCTATTGATATTCGTGGTAATATGGTTGCTGCCCCCGGATTAAAACCCGGAATGACCATGCCTTTTGGAGCTACACTTCAAGATTTTGACGGGATAAAAAGGTTTGAAACCACTGATTTAGATGCTGATAAAACTTTTGATGGTTATGCTCATTTTGAAAAAGACGGAAGAACCGATTTAGTTTCTTCATTACCTTTGAATAGCGAAATGCGGTTGTTTGTTCATCAAAATAATGAATTTATCGAAAAAAGAGCTGCTAAATATGTGAAACCTCTTCTCTTATTTGGAATGATTATTACGGTTATTGTAGGTTTTTTTACCTATTTTACCGCAGACAGGATTGTTAAAAAATACGAAAGTAAAATTGAAGTTCAGAATAAAGAACTAAAAAATGCTTTAGAAGAAATTCGTACACAAAAGCAGGAAATCGAAACGAAAAATATAGTGCTTGAAAAGCAGAAAAAAGAAATAACGGATAGTATTAATTATGCGCAACGAATACAACAAGCAGCGCTTCCTTCTAAAGTTTTAAGTAAAAATATTATTGATGAACATTTTATATTGCTTCTTCCACGCGATATAGTCAGTGGTGATTTTTATTGGTATCATGAGCTTGAAAATTATGTGGTAATAACCGCCGCTGATAGTACAGGGCATGGTGTTCCCGGAGCGTTTATGAGTATGCTGGGACTAACTTTTTTAAACGAAATAGTTGTTGAAAAAGGAATACATAAAGCAGGAGAGGTTCTAAATCAAATGCGTGAAAAAATTACTCATGCTTTAGGGCAACGTGAAGAAGACCGGACTACAAGTGACGGTATGGATATGGCACTTTGTATTATTGAAAAGGATACAAAAAAAATGCAATTTGCCGGTGCATTTAATCCTTTAATTTGTATCCGTAATGATGAAGTAATTGAACTGAAAGGTGATCGAATGCCGGTAGGAATTTATGGCCGAATGGAAACCGGTTTTAAGACACAAGAATTGCAATTACAAAGTAATGATCTTCTTTATTTATTTTCAGATGGTTATGCCGATCAATTTGGCGGTAAAACCGGCAGAAAATTTTTAATTAAAAATTTCAGGCAGTTGCTATTGGAAATCAGAACATTATCAATGGAGCAGCAAAAAGATGTTTTGCGCATGACTTTACAAAAATGGCAAGGAAACAGAGCTCAGGTAGATGATATTTTAGTTATTGGTTTTAGAATTAAATAGTTAGCACCTTTGTGTTTTGCTTAAAAAGTACTTTGATTTTTATGTATGAAAAACTTATATTATACCTTATTTAATATACTTTTTTTTGTCCAAACTAT
>Ga0256840_1002575_pt1 | contig 15816 bp, 16 predicted proteins | sample 355202metaG_FD_185969 | JGI IMG/M metagenome (GOLD analysis project Ga0256840, IMG submission 185969) | Hydrothermal vent microbial communities from Mid Atlantic Ridge, Atlantic Ocean - 355-202 | ecosystem: Environmental > Aquatic > Marine > Hydrothermal vents | place: Atlantic Ocean: Mid... | reverse complement strand
TGCCGAGAGAGTCGTTGTAAATGCTGTGCTGTTTCATCATCAATATTGTAAAAGTCACTGATTAAGAAAACTAACGTCCCTGGATGAGCCAAATGCCTAAGACGCTTAAGCTGATCATTTAAACTCGTGTGCTTGCTCGTCGAATGCATTGCCTTTTGTGGGTTCGAATGAATCACTAACTCACGGATTAATTGCAACGCCCCTCGCTTGCCCATTTTTGGTTGAAGCTCTCGATGCGTTTGATTTTCATCCCCCTCGGTAATCAGTAAGGCGCCAATACGGTCACCTCGACAAGCTACAGTCCATGCAATTAATGCTGCCGTCTTTGCTGCTACAACAGATTTTAATGCATTTACCGAACCAAAAAACATTCCTTGGTTAAAATCAACCAGTAATACAACCGGGCGTTCGCGCTCTTCTTGATAAAGTTTAGTATGGGGCTTTCCTGAACGTGCCGTTACGCGCCAATCCATATTGCGTATATCATCACCTGCTTGATAAAGGCGTGACTCTTGATAATCCATCCCGCGCCCGCGAAAACGTGAGCGGTGTGATCCTGTTGTTGATGCACTAGCATAAGAACGGCGACCCAAATCGAGTTTACGTGCTTGCTGCTGCAAGCCGATAAGGTCACTTGCGGTGACATGCGTACCCGCATTTATTGCTAAGCCTACAGAATATTCTGTAGGCCCTATTTCTGACGATTGAAACCAGCGTTTAAAAAAACTCACGTTAAAATCCTTAAAGCTCTCTGATTAAGAGACGGGTACCAACTTGATCAGCTCCGCAATAACATTATCAGGTGTTATACCTTCAGCTTCTGCTTCGTAAGAGAGTAAAATACGATGGCGAAGTACTTCATAAGCAACGGCTTGCACATCTTCGGGAGACACATAGTCGCGCTCATTTAACCAAGCATGTGCCTTTGCACAACGATCCAATGAAATGGTCGCTCGCGGGCTTCCACCATAACTAATCCAACGCGCTAATTCTTCACTATATGCTGATGGATTACGGCTTGCGAGTATTAATTGCACCAAATATTCCTGCACAGGTTCAGCCATATGGATACTAAGCACTTCTTGCTGCGCAGTTTCTACATCTGCTCTACTGAGTTTTACCAGCGCTTCATCTCCAGTTTCAAATGATTGCTTCGCCTGCTCGCGCGCAAGTTCAAGTATTAACTTTTCCGCTTTAGCTGTCGGGTAGCCAATACAAATATGCATTAAAAAGCGATCAAGCTGTGCTTCTGGCAATGGATAAGTACCTTCTTGCTCGATGGGGTTTTGTGTTGCCATTACCAAAAAAGGGCGAGGCAAAGGATAGGTTGTGCTACCTACCGTTATTTGATGCTCACCCATCGCCTCCAACAGTGCCGACTGTACCTTTGCGGGCGCACGGTTTATTTCATCTGCCAATATAAGATTATGAAACAAAGGCCCTTTTTGAAAAACAAACTCGCCTGTTTCAGGGCGATAAACATCGCTACCAGTTAAATCACCAGGCAATAAATCTGGTGTGAATTGCAAGCGATGAAAATCACCCTCAAGCACTGTGGACAATTCTTTAATCGCCGTTGTTTTTGCCAGACCTGGCGCACCTTCAACCAGCAAATGCCCATCGGCCAATAAGGCAATTAACAAGCGATCTACCAGCAAGTTTTGTCCTATGATTCTTGTTTGTAAGTATTTACGAACCTGTGTAAATATGATGTGGCTATTTTTTTCTATACTCATTTAAATTAATTACCTTAATGCCTCTTAATCTCTAATAATAAATAATAGAGGTTCTACCTTTTATTACAATAGGTTTCATCAGAAAAAGTGGGAAGTTCTTTGATTACTATACAAAAGAAATGGTTATTTCTTCTGTAATTTGGGTTTCAATACAATTTTCATCATTGCCGTTTCGGTCAACCACAATAAACTGATTAACACCTTCATTTATAGGCATTAAATAGTGATGCCATACGCCTTTGTGATAATTAACACCTTGCTTGCCATCACTAATGAATAATTCTAGTTTTGTCGTATCAAGCACTTCAACGGGTGTTGAAACTAAGACCAAAAATGGACTCTCACACAATGGGTAAAAAAGCTGACTACCTAGCGGGTGATATTCCATTTTTTCTACCATAAAAGGAAATACTACTGCGCCAGATTTCACGATGCTTATGCACGTTTTTCCACCTTCATCTTCAACATCTACTTCAGCTAAATCATAGTAGCGAGTTGCTAAACCATAATTCATTGAAAATTTTTTATTGGCAGAATTAATATCAACGACTTCACCATAAGATGCGAAGGCTTTTGCTGTGAGTGGTTTAGGTGTGAGTTCCATTATCTAAGTCCTTAGCGAATTATTCCATAAAGCCTTAAACGACTAACCCCGCCATCAGGGAAAATATTCAAGCGTATATGGCTAACTGTTCCTAAATCGGCAATTTGATCAGTGAAGTGATGCTCAACATCCATTTCTAATTTTTGCTCAGGGAGTAACTCTTGCCAAGTTTCACTTGCTGCTACGATATCTTCTGGAACCTCAGTTAAATTGACGGCTTGGATGGTGCAACGGTCAGGATAGTTACCCTTGAAGAAAGCGGTATCAACGGTGATTTTTTTAAGCCTACCAACATGACCTAAAGCGATGATTACCCAATCATGCCCTGGCCCGCGGCGGCGTGCAGTTTCCCAGCCATCTCCCATATTGATGCCTTTATCGGGCAGTAATAAGTTGCTCATTTGTCCGAAGTGTTCATCGCTACAAGCGATTGCCCTACCGCCGTTTAGGGCTTCACCCAAGTCTCTGATTTCACCTGGTTCAACTTTATCCCAGTTGCATTGTGGCTCACCATAAATTTTTAAACGTGCGATGCCACCGTCAGGATAAATATGTAACCGAACATGTGAGTAGAGTTGATCATCATTAACGACGAATGCTTTTTGACTATCGCCTTCTACCGATGACTTTTCAACCAATGTTGTCCACTGTGTGTTTTCATCGGACGCGTTATCACTGTTGCATCCTTCTAAGGATATTTCAGGCGGATAATTTCCTGTGAAGTGAGATGTATCGACAACAACTCCGTGTATAAATCCTGAGCGTGCTAATTGCACATCGCAATAATCATGCCCTTCGCTACGCTTGCGGCGTGACTCCCAGCCATCCATCCACTTGCCATGATCATCAAATTTGTCATCGATAAACACAGGCGCAGTGTCATGCAACATGCGCTCTTTTGCAGCGAAGAAATCATCCGTGGCATAAATAGCCTGTGCACCTAAACGTGCAGAAGCTAGGTTTATGTATTTCTTTTTATATGCTTCAATCATTAATTTATCCTGTAAACATCATGCAAAAGTGGGGGGGTGTGCTTTTAAACCCTCTCTTCCTGAGAGAGGGGATGTTAATTGGGAAAGTGTTTTTTCCAATGGTTTGCAATATCAATTCTTCGTGTAATCCAAACTTGATCTTTACTTTGTATATAGTCTAAAAAACGTGCCAGTGCCATTGCACGACCTGGTCTACCAACCAAACGACAATGCAAACCTATGGATAACATTTTAGGTTGCGTGGCTCCTTCTTCGTAGAGAAAATCAAAGCTGTCTTTAAGGTAATGATAAAACTGCGAGCCACTGTTAAAGCCTTGCGGTGTCGCAAAACGCATATCATTAGTATCAAGCGTATAGGGTACGACTAACTGATCAAAATTATCAATTCTATCCCAATAAGGAAGGTCATCAGCATAGCTATCAGAATGATAAACAAAGCTGCCATTTTCGGCGATAATTTTAGCGGTATTAGGGCTGCTACGTCCAAGATAAAAGCCCAACGGCATACTACCTGTTATTGATTTATGAATATCTATCGCCTTTTCTAAGTGTGCATGTTCAAGCTCAATAGGAACATGTTGATAATCAATCCAACGATAACCGTGACTGGCAATTTCCCAGTCGGCTTTTAGCATCGCTTCAACCACATCGGGGTTTCGCTCCAATGCCATCGCTACGCCAAATACCGTGACGGGCAACTTACGCTCGATAAACATTCGATGCAAGCGCCAAAAGCCTGCGCGCGAGCCATATTCGTAAAGTGATTCCATATTGGCGTGGCGCATGCCTTGGATTGCTTCTGCCCCAACTATTTCAGAAAGGAATCGTTCTGAAGCATCATCCCCATTCAAGATGCAATTTTCAGCGCCTTCTTCATAATTAATCACAAACTGTACTGCAATACGAGCTTTATTCGGCCATTTTGGGTGGGGTGGGTGGGCGCCGTAGCCGGCCATATCTCGCACGTCTTTCATTCTCTCTCCTATTTTCACTATATGAAACCGTTGCACTAATAGAGCAAGGTTCTTCTTATTATTTTTTATTTTATTTATAGCAGTTCTACTAAGGTTGTCAAAGCACCCCCCCTTTTGAATGATAACTCGTTAGTTTTTTTAACGACTGCTAGAATTTATGCAGGGCTACACGATGTTATAGGGTTAGCTCATCTAGTAGAGACTGATTTTTTTGCTGCTGCTTCTCAAGTGTAGCTCTATTTGCGTGAAAAATACTTTTTAACTGCTTAACCGAACTTTCAAAGTCATCATTAATCACTACATAATCAAACTCGTCATAATGTTTAATATCATCACACGATTGCCCTAAGCGTTTTGCAATCACCTCGTCGCTGTCTGTGCCTCTGCCACGCAAGCGCTTTTCTAACTCTGTCTTTGATGGTGGCAATATAAAGATAGATAATGCCTCAGGCATCAAATCTCTCACCTGTTGCGCACCTTGCCAATCAATCTCTAAAATCACATCGACGCCTTTCTCTAACAGTACTTCAACCGCCGCTTTTGATGTGCCGTAATGATTACCAAACACATTAGCGTGTTCTAAAAACTTATCTTCATGCACATCATTTAAAAAATCATCGGCACTGATAAAATGATAATGCTTACCATCAATTTCACCTTCGCGCGCTGAGCGAGTAGTATGTGAGACTGCCATCTCCGCATCGTTAAGAGTTTCTAATAACTTAGAAATCATGCTTGTTTTGCCAGCACCCGATGGAGCAGATATGATGTAAAGTGTTCCGTTCATATGATATAACCAAAGTTATCGAGGAAATTGAGGAAAATTATTATGTCGTGCATTATTACTGTCCCTGCTTTCTCTGACAACTATATATGGTTAGTTTGTGATGATAATAAGCAATTTGCTGCAATTGTTGATCCTGGCGATGCCTCACCTGTCATCACTGCCTTAGAGAAAGACAACATTCAGCCTATTGCCATTCTAATCACACATTTTCACCACGATCATGTCGGTGGGATTTCTGCACTCCTTGAGCGCTATCCTGATTTACCTGTTTATGGCCCGACCAGTGAAAAAATTCCTCACATCACGCACCCGCTAAAAGGGGGCGAAAAATTGAAATTCAAGGCTATTGATACAAGCTTTCAAGTCATGAACGTACACGGGCACACCGCAGGGCATATTGCCTATTACACCGCTGATAACAACAAAGCAAAGCTCTTTTGCGGAGATACACTTTTTGCAGGCGGATGCGGACGCGTATTTAACGGTACAATGAAAGATCTTCACGATTCTTTACACAAAATTTCCCAACTCCCTGAAGATACCCTGATTTATTGTGCTCACGAATACACGCTCGATAATCTCGGTTTTGCCAAATGGGTAGAACCCGATAGTGGCGATGTATTAGCGCGCGAAGAAGCTGATAGGGCATTAATCGATAACGACCAAGCAACCGTGCCTTCTTTGTTGTCTTTAGAATTAGCCACCAACCCTTTTATGAGAACACACTTACCCCATGTGGCGATACGAGTCGCTGAAGTAACAGGAAAGACATTAACTAATTCAACGGAAGTCTTTACCGCCATGCGGATGTGGAAAGATTCTGAGTATGATTAGTCCTATCAACAAAAACAATTAATTATAATGTACAAAGCACACCCCCCTACTTTTACATGATGTTTGTTCTATTCGGTCTCTCCATATAAAACATCATGTAAAAGTAGGGGGGTGTGCTCCACGCTATATATCAATATACCGAAATATCCCACTCTCTAAGCCGTCAATCGTCCACGAGCCAACCCGATAGCGAATCAAACGCAACGTAGGATGACCAATCGCCGCTGTCATTCTTCGCACTTGTCGGTTACGTCCTTCGCTGATGGTGACTTCTAGCCAGCTATCAGGGATGCTTTTACGAAAGCGCACAGGTGGGTCGCGCTTCCACAATAAATACGGTTCTTGCATTAGCCTTACTTTAGCGGGCTTTGTCATGCCGTCTTTTAGCTCGATGCCGTCACGTAGTTTATCTAAATCACTTTCTTGTGGCTCTCCCTCAACTTGTACCCAATAGGTTTTGCTCATTTTTTGTTTTGGGTGAGCGATACGATGTTGAAGCTTTCCGTCATCGGTCAACACCAGTAAACCTTCGCTGTCTTTGTCTAAGCGCCCTGCGGCGTATACACCTTTATCTTTGATAAAGTCTGCTAATGTTTTACGCCCTTCACTGTCGGTAAATTGTGTGAGCACACCAAATGGTTTATTAAATAGTATTATTTTCGACATACCGTTAAACTTACCCCATGCGTGTAATTCTCTCCATCATTACTTTATTTTTTCTTTCGGCATGTAGCATCACCTCGCCTAAAATGAATAGACCTTTGGTTTCGCCTACACCTCGACCGATTCCTCCCAATGATCGCTCCGAAGAGCTAACCATCATCCTCACTTTTTCAGGTGGCGGTACGCGCGCAGCGGCGCTATCTTACGGCGTATTAAAGGAACTGCGCGATACACGCGTTAGCATCAATGGTAAAAAACGCCGCTTGCTTGATGAGGTGGATTTGATTTCATCGGTTTCTGGCGGTAGCTTCACCTCGGCGTATTATGGTTTGTTTGGCGATCGAATTTTTCGAGATTTTGAACGCAAGTTTTTAAAACGAAGAGTGCAGACAGAATTAATACGTTTGTCATTTCTTAGCCCCAAAGCATGGGTTCGTTTACTACCGGGCTTATTTGAACGCAGTGATTTAGCCGCCGAGTATTACAATCAACTTATTTTTAGAAAGAAAAAATTTGCCGACCTTCGCAAAGATGCCCCTTACATTGTCATCAATGCAACCGATCTTTCACTTGGACAAGGCTTTGCGTTTACGGATTATCACTTCAGTTGGATATGTTCGGACTTATACGATTACCCAATCTCACGCGCGGTTGCAGCATCGTCTGCTGTGCCTATTTTGTTCTCGCCGATTACCTTGGAGAATCATGCTGCTAAATGTAATTATTCACCCATAATTTGGTCGAACAAAGACAGCACTGAGCAAGAACAAAAACGTTACGAACAATCATTACAAATTAAAAAATACCGCGATAATAAACAATATAAATATTTGCACCTTGTGGATGGTGGTATCGCTGATAATTTAGGCATACGCTCATTAATCGACATGACGACGTATCATGGCAATAGTATGTGGAATACCTTTGGCACCTATAAAATGCAAAAAACCAAAAAACTGATTTTTATTGTGGTGAACGCCTCTAATTTTAAAAACCCTAATACTTCTAAGAATCGAATTACCCCAAGCACATTCGCCGTGCTTGATGCAACAACCAGCATTCAGTCAAACAAATACAATGTTGAAACGCTTGATTTGCTACGCAGTAAATTCCCCGTTTGGGAAAAACAAATCAAGAAAGGGCGCTGCAAAAAAGCGCGCACACCTGATTGTGCCGCAATTGAAATGAGCTTGATTGAAGTGAATCTTCAAGATTTATCAGCGGATAAAAAGCAAGCGTTATTATATGTGCCTACCTCGTTGGAGCTACCCTCTGCAATTGTTGATAAATTGACTGCGGCTGGTGGGGATTTATTGAAACAGTCTGAAGCTTATCAAGCGCTATTAAAGAGTTTACGGTAGGCTCAGCACTATTTTGCTCTCGCTGTTAGGTAAAACTTATTTCTTACCTTCACAGCTAAAAATAAAGAAAGCCAAACACACCCCCCTAGTTTTACATGGTCACTATAAACGTAGTGCCATTCAATGCTAAAATACTCACCTAAATCAACAGGAAAGTAACATGCCAAAGTATCGTTCAGCAACAACCACCCAAGGTCGTAATATGGCGGGTGCACGCGCATTGTGGCGCGCAACGGGTATGAAAGATGATGATTTTAGTAAACCCATTATTGCCATCGCCAATTCATTTACGCAATTTGTACCTGGTCATGTTCATCTCAAAGACATGGGGCAACTGGTAGCGCGCGAGATTGAAAAGGCAGGCGGTGTGGCTAAAGAATTTAATACTATCGCAGTGGATGACGGTATCGCCATGGGTCACGACGGAATGCTATACAGCTTGCCTTCACGTGAGATTATTTCTGACTCGGTTGAATACATGGTCAACGCACATTGCGCCGATGCATTGGTGTGTATTTCAAACTGTGACAAGATCACACCGGGTATGTTGAATGCCGCTTTGCGTTTGAATATCCCCGTGATATTTGTATCAGGCGGGCCGATGGAATCAGGCAAAAGCGTGATTAAAGAACAAGTTGTAAAACTAGACTTAGTGGATGCAATGGTTGCGGCGGCAGATGATGCAAATACCGATGACGACGTGATGAAAATGGAGCGTTCGGCGTGCCCAACCTGTGGCTCATGCTCAGGAATGTTCACAGCAAACTCAATGAACTGTTTAACCGAAGCGCTAGGACTTGCGTTACCAGGTAACGGCTCAATGCTTGCCACTCACGCAGATCGTGAAGAATTATTCTTAGAAGCAGCGCGTCAAATCGTCAAACTAACAAAACGCTATTATGAAGAAGATGACGAGAGCGCATTACCACGCAATATCGCCAACTTTAAAGCCTTTGAAAATGCCATGTGTTTAGATATCACAATGGGCGGTTCGACCAACACCGTTTTACATTTGCTCGCCGCCGCACACGCCGCCGAAGTCGAATTTACGATGGATGATATGGATCGATTATCACGTGTTGTGCCAAATTTGAGCAAGGTTGCACCTGCTACACAGCTTTTCCACATGGAAGACGTGCATCGCGCAGGCGGTGTATTCCGCATATTAGGCGAGCTAGAACGCGGCGGCATGATTCATACCGATTGCTTCACCGTGCATGAAAAAACCATGGGCGAAGCGCTAGAAAAGTGGGACATCGCAAGAAACCCTTCCGAAGCCGTACAAACATTCTACAAAGCCGCACCCGGTAACGTGCCCACACAAACAGCATTCAGCCAAAATAAACGCTGGGATGAGTTGGACTTAGACAAAGTCAACGGCTGTGTGCATGACATCGCAAACGCCTACTCAAAAGATGGCGGGCTAGCAGTACTTTATGGCAATATCGCCGAAGATGGTTGTATCGTAAAAACCGCAGGCGTTGATGAAAACAGCCTCACCTTTACAGGCAGAGCGCGCGTATACGAATCTCAAGACGATGCGGTAACGGCAATTCTAGCAGATGAAATCGTAGCAGGTGATGTGGTCGTCATTTTGTATGAGGGTCCAAAAGGCGGACCAGGCATGCAAGAAATGCTCTACCCAACCAGCTACTTAAAATCAAAAGGTTTAGGCAAAGCTTGCGCACTAATCACAGACGGAAGATTCTCAGGCGGAACATCAGGCTTGTCAATAGGACACGCCTCACCAGAAGCGGCAGAAGGCGGAGCCATTGGTCTAGTAGAAGAAGGTGATACGATTGAGATTGATATACCCAACCGCACAATTTCACTAAGCATCAGCGATGCTGACATGGAGTCACGCCGAGCGAACATGGATGCACAAGGTAAAGATGGATGGAAACCAGCACCACGCCCAAGAAATGTGACGACAGCTTTGAGAGCGTATGCGGCAATGGCAACTTCAGCAGCTAAGGGGGCGGTGCGGGATGTTACTCAGGTTGAGAAGTAACAGAACTTATTCTTTTTTCTACGTCATTCCCGCATATTTAGCGGGAATGACATATTTTAAAAAACATCATGTAAAAGTAGGGGGGTGTGCTTTGTATTACCCTTTAAAAGTCTAAAACTCAGCCTTCAACTGCCTAGCTAATAATTCCTTAACCGCCTGTTCTGGCTTTAAGCCTTTATAGATCACTTTATGCACGGCTTCACAAATCGGCATTTCTACACCAGCACTTTCTGCCAACATGCCGATACAATGTGAAGACTTTGCGCCTTCAACGGCTTGACCAATTTCTTCGATAGCAGAGTCAACATCCCTGCCCTCACCTAGCGCTAAGCCTAATCGTCTGTTTCGGGATTGGTTGTCGGTACAGGTTAGCACTAAATCTCCCACACCAGACAAACCCATAATGGTATCTTCTTTTGCGCCCATGCTTTTTGCTAGACGCATAATTTCTGCTAGTCCACGGGTGATGATGGCGGCGCGAGCATTTGCGCCAAAGCCTAAGCCGTCGGATATTCCTGCCGCTATTGCCAATACATTTTTGACAGCTCCACCTAGCTCTAAGCCTAATACGTCATCACTGGTATAAACACGGTAGTTGCCGCCTTGAAAAGCACTGGCAATACGTGCCGCAAGTTCTGGGGTTGAAGCGGCGGCAGTCATAGCGGAGGGTAGACCTTTGGCAACCTCACTGGCAAAGGTGGGGCCTGAAACTAAACCATAGGGCACATCATCGCCTAGTTCTTCAATCAAAACTTCATGGAGTAATTTACCGCTACCAACCTCTAAACCCTTGGTTGCCCAAAAAATAGCATGCTCTGGTTTTAATAGTGGTTTAAGCTTTTTGAGTAAATCACGAAAGCCGTGGCTGGGAATAACGATGAGTTGATCATCGCTGTGTTGCATCATAGCCTCTAATGAATCGGTGCAATGTAAATTATCAGGAAAGGGAATTCCTAATAGATAATTACTGTTTTCACGCGTAGCTTCGTATGTTGCTACATGCTCTGGGTTAAAATCCCAAAGCAAGACATCCAAGCCATTGCGCGCTAATTGCAAAGCCAGTGCTGTACCCCAAGAGCCAGCACCGTAAACTGCTATTTTTGTAGGGGAGGATGTCATGACTTGTTGGGTTAACCTTAGTGTTTGCTTTCTGTTTTCCCTGCTTCTGCTGCGTTTTCTTCCTCTTCTAATAAACGCTGCGCGTAAAGTGCATCAAAGTTGATAGGTGAAAGATGCATTTCTGGGAAGCTACCTTTTGAAACTAGGTTGGCAATAACTTCTCGTGCATACGGAAATAAGTTGCTTGGGCAGAAGCTTGCCAATAAATGATTGAGCTGCTCATCTGGATAACCTCTAATCAAGAAAGCACCCGCTTGTGTTACTTCAACTAAAAAAGCTGTTTTCTCTTTGGTTTTTACCGAAACAGTGACTTGAAGCTCTACTTCATAATGATCTTCACCTAATGCTTTTGCATTAGTATTGAGGTTTAGCGTTGTATCTGGCTCCCAATCTTGGGTGAAGATTTCGGGGCTATTGGGTGCTTCGAATGAGATATCTTTTACATAGATACGCTCAATAATGAATTGTTGCTCTTGAGCTTCTGCTGCTGCTGTTGCTGCTTTTTCATCTGCCATTGTAATTCCCCTTGTTTTTAATGAGAGCTTTATAGTCCCAGTTTTGAGTCCAACTCGCCTATTTGATTCAATGCGACAATATCATCATAACCACCTACGGACTCATCATTAATAAAAATCTGTGGTACGGTGTCACGTCCGCTGAGCTCTTCCATTTTTTGCCACAATTCATTGCCTGAACCTACACGAATTTCTTCAAATTCTACGCCTTTATTTTTTAATAAACGACGGGCACGCATGCAATATGGACAAAATCGTGTGGCGTACATAATAACTTTTACTGGCATTTTATTGTTGTTTTTAGCGCTTAGCTACAGGTAAATTTGCAGCTTCCCATGCCAAGATACCACCCGCAAGGTTTGAAACATCTTCATAGCCTGCTTTGGTTAATTGTTGACATGCATGTCCTGAGCGGCTTCCGCTACGACAGTAAACTAAAACAGGATCTTGTTTGTTTTTACCGATAGTTGATATGTTTGATGTGAGATTGCCAAGCGTGATGTGTTGAGCGCCTTTAATAAGGCCACCTTGTATTTCTTTGTCTTCACGAACATCTAATACTACGGTGTTATCTTTATTTAATAGCATTACGGCTTCATTGACACCCACTTGTTTGTAAGTGCGTGACATTCGGGAAAGTTCGGTTTTAATAATAAAAGCTAAAACGCCGATAAATCCTGCAACAATTAGAAAATTATTACGTGCGAAATCTAAATATTCTTGCATGGGAGTCTTTTGATGAAAATAAAGCCGTTAAGATAACCGCAGAGGCTCTTTGCGTAAAGCTCTATATGATAATTAGAGTGAAAAAATTGAAATACCTCGGCTTAGACTATAAGAAAGTGAGGCTTAAAATTGAACAAAATTAGCGTACCGAACAAAAAACTTCTTGCATCATGCTAATTAGCTTTAGTGTACGTGCATCACCCACACGGTAAAAAACACGATTTGCTTCTTTTCTTGAAGCAAGAATACCTTTGTCGCGAAGGATAGCTAAATGCTGTGAAATGTTGCTTTGTGATGTGCCTACGCATTCTACAATATCTTGAACGCTAACTTCGTTCTCGCCAAGGACACAAAGAATTTTTAAACGCAGTGGATGTGAAATAGCCTTAAGTGAGCGCGATGCTGTTTCAACATCTTCTTCTCTTACTAAAAGATCGCTAACTAATGTGCAACTTTCGTCAGCACCTTGTTTCAAATTTGCACTCATATACTATTTAATCCACTTTTGTATTCATTAGTTCAATATATTCGTAAATCAATATATTATAAAACAACAATACAATAATATACTGTTATGCCTATCTAATCAAGATAGATGTAGGAAGGAGGCATTCGAACTGTTAATATCCTCTAAAATAATAACAACTCGATATGGGCTAATAAATAACTGAAATGTTTACAAAGATTTCATTCCGTCTTTTTTTTCTGCTATTGATTTTGGCGGGTTTTACGGTGTCTGCCGAAAATACCCAGCAAAAACAAAACAAGCTACAAAAGAAGATTAATACTGCCAGTTCAACGCTTAAAAACTCACGAGCAGTTTCTAAAAAATTAAAGAAAAATGTATTAATAGCTGAAGATAAACTTAATTTTTTATCTCAAGAACTACACAAAACAGAACAAAAAATTAATCGCCTCACCAGTAAACTCAATAAATCCAACGCGCAGAAGAAAAAGCTACAAAAACAAACCGATGCTCAACAACAAGCACTCGCTCAACAGATGCAGGCTTTATACACATCAGGCAAGCAGTCGCACTTACGTTTATTGCTTAAACAGGATGACCCTTCAGATATTAGCCGTACGGTGAAGTATTTTGAGTACATGAACAAACATCGTTTAAAGCGCATTAAGAAGATTAAAAAGCGTTTAAATAAAATCAAAATAGTCCAAGAGCAAATTGCAAAAGACACCAAGGTTTTAAAATCCTTACAAATAGAGCAAGGTGAAAAAAAAGTTGCTTTAAAGTCTGTAGTAAAAGCAAAAGATAAACTCTTAAAAAAACAGAGAAGGGTTGTTATATCTCAAGAGCAGAAATTATCCAAACTGAAAAAGGATGAGTCACGCTTGCGAGGCGTTTTACAACGACTGGCAAACAAACAGAAAAAAGAAGAGAAAGCCGCTAAAGTCAAAGCACAAAAGAAGAAAGAAGCAATCAAACTGGCAGCAAAAACTGGCAAGAAAATCAGCAAAACAGTTTCTGTTGAACGACATTTTGTACCCAACAAACCATTTTCATCGTTACGTGGTCGGTTATCTTGGCCTGTTCGTGGCAAGCTTTCTCATCGCTACGGTAGCCCCAGAAACAGTAAGATTAATTGGAATGGTGTGATTATTTCCGCTGCTGGTGGTACAAAAGTCCACGCTGTTGCCCGTGGCAAAGTTGAGTTTAGTGGCAGGCTGAACGGTTATGGCTATGTAATTATTATTCGTCATGATAAAAGTTACCGCAGTTTGTACGCTTTTAACCGCAGTGTTTATAAAAAAGTAGGACAAATTGTTAAACAAGGCGATGTAATTGCGTCCGTTGGAAATTCTGGCAGACTAGCAAATCCTGGACTTTATTTTGAAATCAGCAAGGGTTCAAAACACCAAAACCCAGCTAAATGGTGTCGCTAAATCCCGCACATTACAATCACCACAAATTATTGTAGTATCAAACATTCTTAAACTGCATGTGAATGCGGAGAAAAACTATGCAAATTAATAAATCTTTAACCTCTGGCTTAATGCTCGGTATCGTCATTGGCTTAGCAACAACACTTAGCTTAAATGCGTTTGCATTAAAATCAGGTAACCAGACATTACCACTAGCTCAGCTCAAAAAATTCTCAGAAGTTTATGCGCGCATTAAAAAAGATTACGTTGAGGAGGTTGATGATAAAAAACTCATTACTGATGCTATCAGCGGTATGCTCACAGGGCTTGACCCACATTCTGCTTACCTCAATAAAGATGCTTTTGCCGAGTTACGCGAAGGCACGTCAGGAGAATATGGCGGCTTAGGCATTGAAGTTGGTATGGAAAATGGCTTTATCAAAGTGATTGCACCAATTGACGATACACCTGCACAAAAGGCAGGATTGAAGTCTGGTGACCTTATTATTCGTCTTGATGATAAATCTGTTAAGGGCATGTCGATGAGCGATGCGGTGAAAGCCATGCGCGGAAAAGCAGGTGATCCAATCGATTTATTAGTCATTCGAGAAGGCGAAAGCAAGCGCCTCAAGTTCACCATTAAACGCGCTGTAATAGTAACCAAAAGCACCAAACAACGCATGCTTGAAGCAGGCTATGGGTATCTGCGTATTTCTAGTTTTCAATCTAAAACCACTTCGGGCGCAAAAGAGGCACTTGAAAAGTTAAAAGTAGAAAACAAAGGGAAGCTTAAGGGCTTAGTGCTGGATTTGCGCGACAACCCAGGTGGCGTTCTAAACGGCGCGGTGGGTGTTGCTGACCTTTTCCTAAGCAAAGGGAAAATCGTTTATACAGAAGGTAGAGTGCCTGATGCGCTGATGCGTTATGACGCAACACCTGATGATCTACTCGACGGTGCGCCATTAGTTGTCTTGGTCAATCAAGGTTCTGCCTCTGCATCTGAGATTGTTGCAGGCGCATTGCAAGATCATAAACGTGCATTAATCATCGGTAAAAAAACCTTTGGCAAAGGCTCTGTACAAACTATATTACCACTGGATGAAGCAACCGCTGTAAAGCTCACAACAGCCCGCTACTTCACACCTTTAGGCCGCTCTATCCAAGCCAAAGGCATTGAGCCAGATATTGTGATTGATCAGCTAAAAATAGAACAACAAGGTGATAAAGAAGACGATATAAAACCACTGTCAGAGGCTGATTTAAATGGTCATATTTCTAACCCTGATGGCGAAAAGAAAAAACCAGAAACTGCAGATAGCGATGACGCAAAAAAAGAAAAACAGAATCTTGCCAAAGAAGATTACCCATTGTTTGAAGCGCTAAATATTCTTAAAGGCATGAACCTCATTCAAGCAATGAAAACGGGCGTTTTATAGACAAATAAAATACCCAAAGCACCCCCCTATTTTTAAGTGATAGTCCATTTGTTTTTTAAATAGCACTAGAGCTTCTACAAGCTCCATGATGTAAAAGTGGGGGGGTGTGCAGGGCCAACGCATTAAAATACTTATATAAAATAGTAATTTATGAGATATTCCTTATTTCAATATCAGGAA
>Ga0256840_1002574_pt1 | contig 15816 bp, 12 predicted proteins | sample 355202metaG_FD_185969 | JGI IMG/M metagenome (GOLD analysis project Ga0256840, IMG submission 185969) | Hydrothermal vent microbial communities from Mid Atlantic Ridge, Atlantic Ocean - 355-202 | ecosystem: Environmental > Aquatic > Marine > Hydrothermal vents | place: Atlantic Ocean: Mid... | reverse complement strand
TATGTCTATCTATACGAAAAAGGGTGAGAAAAATATTTCCGTATCTTCGTTAAGTGCTGAAGCAATGGCAACAATTATGCATGCACCACAGGATGATAAGACTTTACATACATTAAGGAAGTTAGTAAAAGATACTTTGAAAACAGCTATGCCAAAAGGGAGCTTTAAAAATCCAAGCTATAAAAAACAAAAAGCAAAAGGTGAGCTTGTCACAACATTTAGTATGGAAATGGATGCTGATGAGTGGGAAGATGAACTAGATGAATTTAAAATGGGATTTGAAGGAGAACTCGCACCCAATGGTTTTGTGATAGCAGGGTTCAATAATTTAGGTGATGAGTTTGAAGAAAGTAAATATGAAGATTTTGATTTTTATGAAGTGTATTCTATTTGTAAATTGCCAGTTATTTATGCCATAGCAAAGAGTAGACCCGAAGCAGGAGCATTTGCTCCATGTTCTTTGTACCTAAGTAAAAAGAAAAAAGAAAATATCATGAACGTCGCCTTCCCCTCTGTATATAATTGGATAGCGACTATGGCAATTGAAGATGATGAAGACATTAAAGTATTAGAAGTTGCACAAGAAGGAATGAAAAAGATTTTGAAAGGATTAATGGAATAATTTGTTAAAAGTATTATGAATAGAGTTAATCATTAATTTTTATAGATAAAGTGCAATTTGATACACACAAACAAAAAGAGTAAAAAACTTATCATAAATAAACGTGATTTAATCCAAAGTCATATAATATTTATCTATGCGTTTACCCTAAATCTAATTGGTTTAGGGCAGCTTATAATTATTATAAGTCTAGCTAAATTTAAGGAGGAAGCATGAAATTAGGTTTCTTAGTTGATCTTAACCTATGTATGGGTTGTAAAGGTTGTGAGATTGCTTGTAAAGTGGAAAATGAAGTACCACTTAGTACATGGCGTTTACGTGTTAAATATATTGATTTGGGTACATTCCCAGATACAAGAAGGTCGTTTACACCATTACGTTGTAACCACTGTGAGTCAGCTCCATGTGAGCGTATTTGTCCAGTATCGGCATTACATTACCTTGAAAATGGTATTGTAAACATCGATAGTGACAGATGTATTGGGTGTGCGGGTTGTATGATGGCCTGTCCTTATGGAGCAATCTATATGGATCCAGAGACAAACACAGCGGATAAATGTACATACTGTGCACACCGTATTGAGTCTGGTATGATGCCTGCTTGTGTGGTTGCTTGTCCTGTTGAAGCAAATATTTTTGGTGACCTTGAAGATGACCATTCAAATATTTCACTTTACATTATGGAACACAAAGGTGCGGTTCAAGTACGTAAACCTGAAAAACACACAACACCAACACACTTTTATGTAGGTGGGGGTAACCAAACACTTAACCCTCTAGCACATCAGAGAATAGAAGGATATAACCTCTTTAATGACATTACACATTTAGATCACGTAGGTGATAAAAACCATGGGATTTTAGATAGATTTTTAGCACCATTTGTTGGGCATGATAAACTTGATAACAACAGTTTGATAGAGTCAGCAACATCTGAAGAATCACACGAGCAAGAGGGAGGTCATTAATATGGTAGAAAGTACAATTCACGCAACACAAGCAGTTGTTACACTTGATGTACCTATCCAAGGTATTGTTTGGGGTAGTATTATTACTGTAAACATGTGGGCAAAAAGTATCGGTACAGGTGTTGTTTTCTTAGCAGCATTTTTATGGTTTAGACACAACAAAGAAGATATGCCAAACTTAAAATGGGCTATGCCTTTGATTGCATTTATAGCACTCAATATTTTCTTGTTCTTTACACTGATTGACTTACATCAACCGTATAGAATGATACACATTTTTACGCATCCACATTGGACTTCGTCTATTACTGTGGGAGCATGGTTAGCATCTATATTCTTAGGTCTTATTACAATCCTTTTAGCTATTGGTGTAGGAGAAAAATTCCCAGGAGTACCATACAAGGGATGTATGCTGACTAAGTTTGGTAGAAATAATGCTGGACTTTATGAAAAAATTATGCCATTTTTGGTATTTTTAGCTATCCCTGTTACAACCTATACAGCGATTATCATGGCTCAGTCATCCGCACGTGAGTTATGGCAAGCACCAACAGAAGTGATGCAAATGATGTGGGCAGCTCTTATGGCTGGTTCGGCAGCACTTATCTTTATTTCTGGATCATGGAGCAAGGAGGCTAGAAAAGATTTAGCACTTATTCTTGCTATTGCAACTTTCTTCTCTTTTGTTATGTACATGTCTGAGTATTTCTTCTCATTCAAGTCAGCAGAAGCAGAAGCAGTATTGGCATTTGTACATTCTGGTGGAGCATACAACATAGAGTTTTGGATTGGATTGACTTTAGGGTTTATTATTCCATTCTTTATTGCTGTTGGCAATATGAAGAGTGACAACAAAACGTTGCTTAAATTTGCAGCACTTTTAGCATTGGTAGGCTTATTCTTAGTAAAAGATGTATGGCTCAAAATACCACAAATGCTACCGTTGAGTTAAGGAGAAGATATTTATGACAAAATCAATGAAAAACGATACTAAAAACTTTATTGAAGGTAGAAGAAGCTTCCTTAAAGGGACAGCATACTCTGTAGCAGGTGCAACACTTGCAGCGGGCGTATTTGAAACTGTGGCTTCAACACCAGTACAGGCTGAGACTAAATTTACACCTACACCAAAAACACTAGCGTTTTACCCACCATTAGAAGAGTGGGACAGCTTTACTGAGCTTTCTGGTCAAGACTGGAAACGTGGTGGTACATCAAGAAATGGTGTACAAAGCGAAGAAAACCCAGATGGTATTAAAGCCACTGAGTATATGCTTGTACCAACTTCATGTTCTAACTGTGAAGCATCATGTGGTTTGACTGCATGGGTAGACATCGGTGAATACAAAAAGACTGAAAACCCAAGATCACTTCTTGTACGTAAATACATGGGTAATCCACTTCACTCAGGATCTCGTGGTAGAAACTGTGCGAAGGGTTATGCGGCTCAGTCACAAATGTACGATCCAGATAGAATCCCTTTCCCTCTAATGAGAGCTCCAGGTTCGAAAAGGGGTGAAGGTAAGTGGGTAAGAACCACTTGGGATGAAGCAATGGCGAAAATCGGTAAAAAAATGCACGATACGCTTAAAGTTGGTGATGAGATTTCTAAAAAATCAATCATGTATCACGTAGGACGTCCAAATGAAAATGGTTTTGGTCACCGTGTCCCTCACTCAATGGGTCTTGACGGATATGATTCTCACACTAACATCTGTTCAGCAGGTGCAAGACAAGGAACAATCCAATGGTCCAATGATGACAGAAACTCACCAGATTGGTCAAATGCTAAACTTATTTTCCTTCAGTCTTCTCACGCAGCAGATGCAGGTCACTATTTCCAACAAGCTGCAGGGCGTATTGCTGAAGCACGTAAAAAAGGTGCTAAACTTGTTGTTATGGATCCTAGACTTTCTAACTCTGCTGGTATGGCAGACCTATGGGTACCTTGTTGGCCAGGAACAGAGACAGCTCTGTACCTTTACCTTGCAAACCGTATTCTTAATGAAAAAGGTATCAATGGTGAAGACCTTGTAAACCACAATTTTGTTAAAAATTGGGTAAACTGGGATCACCTTATGAAAGACAGAGAGTACCTTCAAGTGCTTCTTGATAAAAAGTATATCAAGTCTATTCCTGAAGGAAATACATATGAAGACTTCATTACGATGATTTCTGAAATGTATTCTCCTTATACACTTGACTTTGTAGCTGAAGAATGTCGTATAGAAAAACGCATCGTAGAGAAACTTTACGATATGTTTATCGATGCAGGTGCAAGAGTAGCAACATACATTTGGAGAGCAGGACCAATCGGTCACAAAGGTGGATGGATGATCGCGAGATCAGCTTTCTTACCATTTGTTCTTCGTGGTGCAATGGCTGGAGATAAAGGTGGAGTAGGACTACACCACTGGCATGTTATTTCTGTCAATGGTAAAGGTGATGCAGCTACTCAAAATGGTGCAAGACCTCCAAAAGTAGATGTTTGGAATGAAATTGCTTGGCCACCAGAGTATCCACTTTCTTCATATGAAATGTCACACATTATGCCTCACTTACTTCTCGATGATGAGTGGAGAGACAAATGGAACTCAAAAGGACTTAAAGTACCTGAGAAGTTAGCCGTATGGATTCCTCGTATGTATAACCCAGTATGGATTAATCCAGATGGATTTAGATGGATTGAAGCACTTAAACGTGAAGATAAAATCGAAATGTCATTTAACCTTTCTCCAACATGGTCTGAGACTAACTGGTATTGTGACTTCATCTTGCCTGTAGGACTTGCAGGTGAAAGACATGACCAACACTCTGAAGCAACTGAACCAAAAAGATGGTTATCTTTCCGTCAGCCTGCACTTAGAGTAGCATTAGAAAAAATGGGCTGGAAACCAAAAGACCCAACAAGAGGTACTCTTGAAGCTCACATTGCAGCTGGTCTTGGTGAAGTATGGGAAGAAGTTGAGTTCTGGGCAAATATCATGGTTCACCATGTAGATCCAGATGGTTCTTTGGGTGTTAGAAAGTACTGGGCTTCAAAAGTTGACCCAACAAGAGCAGTGACGATTCCAGAATGGTATCAAGCAGCATTTGACAAGCTTCCTAACCTTAGAAAAGCAGCAAAAGCTAAATACCCTGATGCACAATATCCAAACTATGAAATGATGAGAGATATGGGTACATGGCTAGAAGAAGATAATATCTTCAAACCACAAGAAAGACCACTTAAGAAAGAGGGAACTAAATACATCTCTCATGGTCATGAGTATGATGAGTCTATGGTTGTTAAAGATGAGTTTGGTGTCCTTATGGCTACAGATGACCATGGTAAAGAAAAAGCCATTGGTGTTGAAGTAGATGGAGAACTTGTACAAGGTTTCCATACACTCACTAAAAAACTAGACTTTTACTGTGAATGGTTTAAAGATTGGAAATGGCCAGAGTATGCTATACCTATCTACCCAACAACAAAAGAAGATAGAGTTAAAATGACTCATGTTGTTACACAAGTACACCATGACTTCATGCAAAAAGACAATGAGTTTGCACTCAACACTGTATTTAGATTGCCGTACAATATTCATACACGTTCAGTGAACTCTAAACACCTTATGGAGATTTCACAAAACCATAACCCTGTATGGGTTTACACGGAAGATGCTAAGAAACTTGGTATCAAACGTGGTGACGCAGTAAAAGTAACGATTACTGATACTGTTTCTGGTCTTGACTCTGGTTACTTTATCGCTATGGCAGTACCTACGGAGGCTACGATGCCAGGAGTACTTGCATGTTCACACCATGCAGGTAGATGGAAACTTAAAAATGCTGTTGACATTCCAGGATTTGAGCATAAACTAGGTGTTATGGGATTAGGTGCTCCACTGTATGATATGACAATGGATGGTAAGATTGGTACGTTGAAACCTACACAAAGTATTGTAGATGGTATGGAAGAGAACAAAGACTCTTGGCAGTTTAAGGAGTACAACAGAGACCTTGACAATATTTGGTGGGATGGACTTTCTGGTTCATGGCAAAATGCTGTTGCACCTTCTCACCCAGATCCAATTGCGGGTAACCATGCATGGCACCAAAAAGTTGTGATGGAGCTTGCAAGTAAAGATGATGTGATAGGTGATATTTATGTAAACTATGAGAACAACATGAAAGTGTACCAAGCTTGGAGAGATGACCTTACACGTCCTCTTGATGAGACTGATACACTTAGACGTCCTCAACACATTAAACGTCCAGCAGTGCCTTTGTCTGACAAAGCATATGCTGTAAATATTAAAGCTTAAGGCTTTTACTTCTAGGGCAGACACTTAGGTCTGCCCTTATATAAATGAATACTATTTCCCAGATAAATTTCAATTTACGTTCTATTTATCTTGAAAGTGGTATAGTGCCAAAACATTAACATGAAAGACAGTAATCATATGGAACAAATGAAACAAGAGTTAGAAAATCGTATTGCTATTTATGCACTTATCTCAAGGCTTATGCTTGTAGAGGTAGATGAAACATTTTTGAAACAAATAGAGAGTGATGCAGACCTGCTTGCACTTTTCCCAAATTATAAAAGTTGGGATAAACGTAAAGAGCTTTCTATGGCTGAGCTTACCACTGAACATTATAATGTTGACTTTACAAACTTGTTTTTAATGCACTTAGTACCGTATGAAAGTTTTTATAGACGTGATGACCAGATGATAGAAAGTGGGGGAGACAATCCAGTTTTAGAGCTTTATAATGAACTAGATTTCCGTGTAGAGCTAGATAAAGCTAGAATCATCAGTGCTGACCATATAGGTGTTGAGTTGGAGTTTATGTATATGCTATGTATGGCACTACAGAAAGCTGTAGAAGCAGACGACATGGAAGGTATATGTGAGTTACTCCAAGTGCAACGAGCATTTTTAAAAGACCATTTGCTTGAATGGACACCACTTTTCCTTATCAATGCTAAACGTGAGTCACGTACACCACTCTATCATGATGGAGCGGAACTTACTTTAGAATTTTTACTTTCTGATTTTGAGTATGTGACGACACAACTTGAAACACATTGTCAAGATGCTGCTATACAGAGCAGTGAGGATGTGGTAAATTAATGTCATTACATTTAGAAATAGCCTCTTGCGTAAGAGCTACGAGTAAATTTTCAAACTGTACAAAATGTATAGATGCTTGTCCTGAATCCATACAACTTGTAGACAACTTACCAAGTTTTGCTAACAACACAGGTGTAGAAGCGGCCTCGTGTGTAGGTGTATGTCCTACGGAAGCATTTTCGCTTTCTGACTTCTCTACAACAGAGTTTTTCTTTTCTTTTTTAGAGTCTAAAGTAAGACTCATAAGCCCTAAGTTTAATGTACCTTGTCTCTCTGTGTTGTCTGTAGAACATCTTATCTCTTTTGCATTAGCAAGCGAAGAAGAAATCACTTTAGATTTGAGTTCTTATGATGCTGACTCTATACTGTTTGAACAAATAGAAGCACGCATAGAAGAAGCAAACTTTGTCTTGTCTTCTTTTTCTAAAAAAACTTTGCTTTCTAATGTTGATGCACCTATCATTGCAGAGGAAAAACTTACTGACAGAAAAAGTGAAAATGAAGACGAAGTCAATACTAGACGTTCATTTTTAGGAAATGCTTCTCTTAAAGGTGTGGTAAAACATAAAATGACTTTTGATGAAGCAGTTGAAGCAGATGAACTGAAAACGTTTGAACTAGATGCGGCTATCATCTCAAAAATTCGGGCTAAAAATTTACCAGATAAAAGAAAAATACTTTTTAGTACACTCAAACATGCAGGTGTACCCGATAATTTTGAAGTTTTAGCAGAAGAAGACGTAAGTTTTGCCTCTCAAAAATTTGTTGATGACACTTGTACAAATTGTCAGATATGTTACCGTATCTGTCCCACTGGAGCATTGAGTTCAGATGGTAAGTTTTCACTCATAAATTTTGACTCTATGTTATGTGTCAAATGTAGGCTGTGCCATGATGTCTGTGAACCTAATGCCATACAGTTACAAGCAGGTTTTGAAATAAAAGAATTTTTTGAACCAACGCAAAGAACACTAGCAACATTTGACATAAAAAGATGTAACGAGTGTGGTAACAACTTTACCTACACAGGAGGAGAACAAGCTTGTCCTCGTTGTATGATAGAAGAGGAAGAAGCAATGTTCTTACACTCAAATGCTTTAACTATGAAAGCATTGTTAGAAGATGATAATAAAAAGGGTGGTGAATAAATGATGGGTTATTCTGAGTCGAAAGACGAGACTTCAGTGAGGGGAATTGAAGTTGGGCTTTGCCCATCATCAAGGAGACATATATTATGATGCCACATGAGATAAAACCAGACACAGGGTTATGTACTATATTAGGTTACAATGCCCAAACAGGGTACATGAGACGTTTTTTTAATAGGATTATGAAACTAAACTCGCTGAATGCAACAGCCATTGCTTTAAACATCAAAGATGAACATTTTGCTATCACCATGTCTAGTGTAGGACAGTCAAAAGTAAAACAGATGATGATTGAAAAAGAGTTTGGATCTAAGGCTATAACGTATTGTGAAACAGTGAATGATTGTGCTAAGAGAGAAAACCGTGTAGACTTTGTAGAAGTCAACGATGGTAAAGTACATGGCTTTTGTTTAGATGATGATGCCCAGGCACTGTTTGAAAATAAAGCGTTTTTAGATGACCAAATTTTGGCAGTAACAAAAATAATGCTCATAGCCAATAGATGGTTTGATGCAAAAGTAGATGTAGATGATATACCGCTACTAATAGGAGAAAAAAATGGATAATATAAAAAATTTAAGAGAAGAGTTTGAGAATATTTCTCAGCAAAACTTTAACGGTAACCCAGCTTTTGGACCAGATGGTCAGTGTGTAGCAGATGAAGAAGTAGACTTAAAAGATTATCCTTCTTACACAGAGGCACTGTATGCAAAACTCATAGCTCCACATGTCTCAGGTATCTATATTTCCCGTTGGGACATAAAAGATATTGCACTGGCTGCTGGTGATTCTATGGCGATTCATCCACGTAAACGTATGTTTGAACTCCTTATGAAATATGCTACATCAAAAGAAAATATGCAGTCAGTACTTGATGCATTAGAGGAACACATGGAAGACAAGATTGGCATTTATAATGAGTTTATCACTAACTATCCAAACTCATCTGAAGTGTTTCAACCCAAGATTGACAAAGCTAGAAAAACGATGAGACTTTTTCCTCACATCATCGAAGAGTATTTTGAGTAGAATTTTTTACGTATAAAAAACTACCTTAAGGTTTTTTATAGTTAATACTAATAGTCTAAACATATTTCATGTATACTATTTGATAATTATAAATAAGGTAGAATATGTCTGATATTACAAAAGAAAAAGTACTTGAATATCATAAAAATGGAAAAACTGGTATTGAAGTAACCAAGCCTTGTACCTCTCAATACGAACTCTCACTTGCCTATACGCCTGGTGTTGCTATCCCCTGTCTTGAAATAGAAAAAGATGCAAATCTTGCTTTTGAATACACCAATAAAGCAAACCTAGTTGCTGTAATCTCAGATGGGACAGCAGTACTTGGTTTAGGTGACATTGGACCCTTGGCGTCTAAACCTGTTATGGAGGGGAAGGCAGTTCTCTTTAAAAAATTTGCAAAAGTAGATGCTTTTGATATAGAGTTAGATGTGCATTCTGTTGAAGAGATTGTTGCTACCTGCAAAGCTATCGCCCCTACATTTGGAGGCATAAACCTAGAAGATGTTTCTGCACCAAGATGTTTTGAGATAGAACGTATACTTAAAGAAGAACTTGATATCCCAGTGTTTCATGATGATCAACATGGCACAGCAATCATTACTACGGCGGGATTAATGAATGTCTTGGAACTTACAGGTAAAAAAGTAAATGAGATTAAGATTGTCATAAATGGTGCAGGAGCAGCAGGTATATCTTGTGCAAAAATGTATAAAGACTTAGGTGTTAGGCATATTATTATGTGTGATTCCAAAGGTGTGATTAATACCAATAGAACAGATTTGAACAAATACAAGATGGAGTTTGCTGTTGAAACATCTGCGGATAGACTTTATGAGGCGATAGAAGGTGCTGATATGTTCTTGGGGCTTTCTGTGGCTGGTGCTTTGACTAAGGAGATGGTAGCAAAGATGGCACCAGAACCTGTTATATTTGCTCTGTCAAATCCTACTCCTGAGATACTTCCAGAGGAGATTATGGAGGTGAGGGATGATGCTATTATTGCTACGGGACGTTCAGATTATCCTAATCAAACAAACAATGTTTTGGGTTTCCCTTTTATCTTTAGGGGTGCATTAGACGTTCGTGCGAGAAAAATAACTGAAAATATGAAAATGGCTGCGGCACGGGCATTGGCAGATTTGGCAAAAGAACCTGTGCCATATTATGTTAAAGCGGCATATCACAATGAAGATATTGTATATGGCAAAGAACATATAATACCTTTACCATTTAACAAAGAGGCACTTATCTGGGTAGCATCAGCTGTGGCAAAAACAGCTTTTGAAGAGGGTGTCGCACGTGTTGATTCTTATGACGATGAAGCCTATAAAGAACAGCTAAGATGTCTTATCTATGATACAGCCGAAGCGTGAAAATTTTGAAAATAAAATTTTATTAAAGTCCATATATAGATGAATTTTAAATCCTATTTAAACCTCTATGAGGTTCTTCAACATGACAGCAGCACGAAAGAAAGTAGACGTGCTTTTGGTTTGACTGCTGTGCTGTTACAGCACAAACCTTATGAACAACTAGAAGCATGGACGGATGCTCATCATGCTACACTTAAAAAACCTTCACTTTATGACAATTTTTCAAATTACTTATATGGGGTGACTTTTACTTTAGTAGTGTTTGCTTTTATTTTGGGGTTACTTTCTGCAGTGGCTTTGTTACACTATAATGGACAAGCCCCTGTGAATGTGGTCTATTTTATGGCAATGGTCATCGCGTTTCCACTTTTAACTATGACGCTGACACTGCTTTCTATGTTCAAAGCAAATCAGTCTCAGTCTGTGTTGGTACATCTTTCTCCTGCATTTTGGATGGAAAAAATAGTAAGCCTTCTACCTAAAAAATGGCAAAGTAACTTAGAAGAGATACACATTAACCCACTCTTAGCCAATTGGATAGTCATCAAACGTTCTCAGCTTATTGCCCTATCTTTTTCTTTGGGTTTGTTGCTTGCCTTGCTAGCAGTAGTAGCCACACAAGACATCGCTTTTGCATGGAGTACAACACTTGATGTAAATGCGGAGACCTTTCATGCTTTTTTACAAACTTTAAGTACACCTTGGAGTACATGGTTTCCCTCCGCTGTACCTAGCCTAGAACTTGTCACCCAAAGTCAATACTTTAGACTTGGCGAAAAACTAAGTGATGAGTTGATAAGCCATGCATCTGTGTTGGGGCAGTGGTGGAAGTTTTTAGCGATGGCTACTTTTTTTTATGCCATTGTTTTACGTTTTTTATTTTATATACTTGCAACATTTGGACTAAAGATTGCTGTAAAAAAGTCTATCATGCGTTTAGAAGGTGTGAATACGTTGCTACAGGATATGAATGAACCCATCATCTCTACTAAAACGATAAAGAATACTGAGACCTCCATACAAGCCAATGATAGTTCAGTAAAAACCATAGATAAACTAGATACTTCCTATGATGTGGTACAAGGCTGGGCGATGTCTGAAGAAAAACTTGTGGTTTTAAATGACAGTATGTCAGTCATAAGCCCTTTGGTATTTGATGTGGGTGGTACAAATGCACTTGAAGAAGATATGGAAATCATACATAAAAGTCATGGTGAAGTGTTACTGTATGTAAAGGCATGGGAACCACCTACTATGGATTTCATGGACTACCTAGAAGCGTTACTTTTGCAAGTAGACAAAGTCATAGTGTATCCCATAGGTACACAGGACAAAGCCTATAAAGCTTTAGATAAACATGTAAATATTTGGCTTCGTAAACTCTCACTGTTAAACCATGAGAATCTACAGGTCAAAAATGGCTAAAATGAAAAGGGCTATAATGTTAGGAAAACATCCAAGGTTTGCAGTCGTAGGACACCCAAATAAAGGCAAAAGTTCTATCGTTTCAGCTCTTGCTCTTGATGACACCGTAAAGATATCTGACGTGCCAGGCACCACAAGCAAACAACATTCATTTCCTCTAAGCGTAGATGGTAAAGTACTGTATGAACTCCTAGACACCCCTGGCTTTCAACGAGCAAGGCAAGTACTTGCATGGCTAGAAAAGCATGATGTCTCTGCAGACAAAAAGCATGAAGTAGTCACCGCATTTATAAACACCCACCAAGAAGATGCCAAGTTTAACGATGAGATAGAACTACTCACTCCCATCATGGAGGGAGCAGGTATCATCTACGTGGTAGATGGCTCAAAACCGTATGGTGAAGAGTATGAAGCAGAGATGGAGATACTACGTTGGACAGGACAGCCCTCTATGGCACTCATAAACCACATAGATGATGAAGACTATACTGCAGAGTGGAAGAGGGCATTAGGGCAGTATTTTAAGATGGTACGTACCTTTAACCCTATGCAAGCAGGTAAGACACAGCACATTAGCATACTAGAAAGTATGGCACAGTTGAAAGAGGAGTGGATAGTCCCTATAAAACACTCTATGAAGCTCTTTGAAAAGTACCAAGAGCAGATGCTTCAACAAAGTGCCAAGACCATCACAAACCTTCTGGCAAATGCCCTAGCTTATGTGGAAAAGTTTCCTTTAAAAACGGAAGAAGCCAGTGATACTTTAAAAGAAGAACTTGAGGTGGCCTACAAAGAGAGTCTACGTCAAATGGAGCTTGGCTCACAAAAGCAGATTGAAAGTATCTGGCATCATGAGCATTTACAAAAAGAGCAAGTACTTCTAAGCTTTGAAAACTTAGACCTTTTTTCTGAAGAAGCAGCTTCTGTCTTTGGACTTACGCGAAAAGAGCTTATCATTACAGGAGCAACATCTGGAGCTTTAGCAGGAGCAGGTGTCGACTTACTTTTCTTAGGACACACACTTTTACTGGGTGGTGCCATAGGTGCAGTTGCAGGTGGTGTTGGAGCATACTTTGGTTTTGATGAACTCTCAGAAGTTAAAATACTAGGACAAAAACTAGGCAAACGTTCCTTAGAGATGGGGCCTATGAAAAACAGAAATTTCCCCTACATCTTACTGGGACGGGCCATCTTCCACAGCTACCACATAGCTACACGCTCCCATGCCCTACGTGACGTTGAAGAACTCACTATGGACAGTACATTTAAAGAAAAATGGCTAGACGAAGAACTCCGTAAATCTTTGGAAAAGTATCATAAGAAGTTTAGGTCAGGGGATGAAGTGAGTGTGGAGAGTTTGGGGGAGTATGAAGCACTAATCTATGAAGTGTTGGAGAGGTTTCTGAGAAGTTAAAATAACTTCCCAAACCCCATCAAAACAAGCACAGACAACAACCCACCAGCAACCCCTGCAAGTACATCATCAAGCATGACGCCTAGACCACCTTTAAGCTCTCTGTCTATCCAGCCTATGGTAGAAGGTTTCCAGATGTCAAAGAGGCGGAAGGCTGCGAAACTGAAGATGATAGCGAGTATTTCAGCGTAAGGGTAGGTCATGGTGAGGGCTGAGGAGTGGGCTATCATGAGGGCTAGCCACATGCCTGCTGCTTCGTCTATGACGATGTGTTGTTGGTCATGTGTAGCTGTTGCTTCTTCATATTTGTTTATTTCAAATATACCTATAATGGTGATGGCAAGTGTTGCCATAAAAAGTGCCTCCATACCTAAGTAGTAGAGTATGGCAAGCCCTACAGGTAAAGATGCCAGAGTGCCTATGGTGCCAGGAGCTTTGGGGCTAAGTCCTGCCCCACCAAAGGTTAAAAAAAGTTTTTGTAGTGTCATAATGTTCTCCTAGTATGGTGTGAGGTCAAGGCTTTACTTTTTCTGTAAAAAAGTCAACCCATGACCCCTATTATTTTATGTGAGTGATGATGTTTGGTACAGTTGTACAAGTTTTAAGTAAAACTGCTCTTCACTTTGTTGTTCTAGTAGACCAGAGCCTGGCATGAGTGAGTAGTGCATCTCTTGTAGGTTTTTAAATCTATCTGGGAACAGTGCAGTGAGTATGTTAGCAGAGACCTCTTTACGCACCAAGATAGATGGTGGTATGAGTCCAGACTGTATGAGCTTCATGATGGACTCTGAGTGGTAATGTACATGGTGGTGTTGTCCATGTGGACAGGTGGTAGTACTCACTAGCGTTTTACAAGTGTCACAGTAGACATATTCGTCCACGGTTTTGATGTCTATGTCTATTTCTTTACAGTGGTCAAAGACTGAGTTTAGACGGTTTTTGTCGTAGTAAAGTCCAAGCCCCCCATGGTTTTTACCCACCACAAGTTGCTTGCAACCATAGTTTTTTGCTAAGAGAGCATCTAATATAAGCTCGTTAAACCCTGCAAAGATATATGAGTTTTCAAAAGGGATGATGAGTACTTTGTTTCGTGGTAAAAAGTTGTCTACAAAGGTGGTGAGTGCATTGTGTCTGATGTCATAACGTAAGCCCTCAGAGGTAAAAGGTTTACGTAAAAAGATGATGAGCAAATCACTGTCTGAAATGGCTTGACGTATCATCCGTTCATGAGCTCGGTTGAGTGGGTTGGCTGCAAGCATTAGCGAAGAGATAAACTTTGCCCCTGTTTTGTTTATCATCTTTTGTATGCGGTTGATGTTGTCTGTAATGAGAGGATACTCAACACTGTACTCACCACACACAGCTACATCACCTAGTCTTGCTATAGTGTTTTTAACGCCAGGATGTGAGCTGTCGTGGGTACCGTAGATATTGTTTAGGCGTTGTTTAGGGTCTATAGTAAAGGTTTCATCTACTATGAGTTCACCTACTTTTTTCTTCTCATTCATAAGGTCAACAGTGTCCCCTTTTTTGATGGAAGCAAGAGTAGCAGCGTTTTTTTCTCCTGCAGGAGCTAAGACAAATGAAAAAGGAAAAGGTACATTTTTGTACATTTGTGTACTGTCAACAGCGTGTGCCTCTTCTTTGTTCATAAGAGAAGTCACTGGTGCGATGAGTCCAGCTTTGACTAAAGCTAGCGTAGAAAGGGCTTCAGTGTCTATGTAAAGTGATTTGTTTTGTGACATGGCGAAATCCTTTGATTTAATATCTTACTATTTTTAAATGTTATTTCTTTTTAAACAAGCCATATTTTTTACGTTTTTCCCACAAACTTTTACGAGAGATACCAAGCTTTTTAGAAAGCTCAGTGTCTGGAAACTTGTATTGAAAAGAGTTGACTATGAACTTTACGTAGTCGTCTATGGTAAGTATCTCATTTTGGTCATAGAGTTTTGAGTCGGTGTTGAGTGTGATAGTCTCAAAGTCACACTCTAAGTCACAGGTACTACACAGTATAAAATCATACTCTATGATGAGTTTTAGCAGAGCTTCTTTATCTGTTTTCTTTAGGTCTTGAACTTCTGTGATGTAAAGTAGGCTACTTGGGCTACTTTTTTGTATCTTTTCTTTCCATCCTTTTTCGCATAGGGGTATAAAGGTTAGGAGTGTGCCATTGTCATGTGCATATTGAAACACTATTTTATCAACAAGTCTTTGATAGTTTGTTTCTATGACCAAAGGCGTGGTGATTTTAGACACATCAAAGTCACTTTTTATGTCGCAAAGAAGGTTGTCCATGTATTCTGTGTAAAGAGTGGTCTGTTTTTGTAGGGATTGGTACTCTTTATAGTGTTCTATCTTACGCATGAGGTCTTCAAGCATAAATGGTTTTACTATATAGTCTTTGGCTCCGAGCTTTAGTGGCTCACCTACTGTGTCGTTGTTGATATAGTTCACCATCAGTATGATGATTTTATCTTTAAACGCGGTGATAAGTGGAGAGGTATTTTGTCCAGGTAGGTTAGTAGAGAGAAGATAGGCATCTCCACGGCTAGACATAGCTTCTTTTACGGAGCTGTATATTTCTGTTTCATAGCCATTTTCATGGAGCTTTGAGGCGATACTTTGTGCCAAATAGAGTTCGTTTTCTACGATGATAATTTTCATAATGTTTTCCAATTTATATACGTTAAGTTTGCTACTGCGTGAACTGT
>Ga0256840_1002573_pt1 | contig 15817 bp, 7 predicted proteins | sample 355202metaG_FD_185969 | JGI IMG/M metagenome (GOLD analysis project Ga0256840, IMG submission 185969) | Hydrothermal vent microbial communities from Mid Atlantic Ridge, Atlantic Ocean - 355-202 | ecosystem: Environmental > Aquatic > Marine > Hydrothermal vents | place: Atlantic Ocean: Mid... | reverse complement strand
ATGGTTTGTTACTTTCCGAGTAATCTGCTGGTTCATTATTTGCATTTGCATATACTCTAAAAATTGAGAAATCTGCGGTATGTCTTGGCCACATCCAATTATCTGTATCGCCTCCAAATTTACCTAAACTTGCTGGTGGTGTTCCTACCAAACGAATGTCTGTAAATGTTGTTCGCTTTATTGCAAAATACTTGTTTCCTTTAAAGAATGGTTTTATACTAAAATTATGAAACTTATCTTGTGTTAATGTTTTTTTGAACGCTGCTATATTTTTATCAACCTTTGCTTGTCGTTCCGATGGTTTTAAATCATCTGTAACTCCTGATAAAATTACATCTGTAATATCTATAATATCTTCTATAAAAGTAACATCTAAACCATCTGCTGGCATCTCTTCATCGTAAGATTTTGCCCAAAATCCATCTGCTAAATAGTTATGCTCTACGGTAGACATTTTTTGAATGGCATCATATCCACAATGGTGGTTAGTAAACAACAATGCTTTGTCTGACATTATTTCGGCCGTACATCCATTCCCTAGTTGTACTATAGCATCTTTGATACTTGGTTTTGATGTATCCCAAATTTCATCGGCTGTTAGCTTCATACCCATTTTTTGCATATCACCTTCAACTTGTTTTATGGTATTTGGCATCCACATACCACCTTCGCCTGTTTGTGCTAACAAACTGAACTGAAAACTGACAAAAAATACCAGTACTAATTTATATTTTTTCATTTTATACATATTAATTATTATTTGAAACAAAGCTACAAAAAACCACAAGAATAGTTTACTCTGAGTTAAGAATATTTTGATGTTGTTGCTACTAAAGAATGCTGTTGCTGCTTTTAATTTTGTAATGCTATGGTGCATCTATAAATGACTTTTTACAAATCATATTTAACTGTAAACATTAAATACCTTGGCTGTACAGTATATTGTGATGTACTTCTAAAATCGGTTGAAAAATAATCGGTATTAATACTTTTTGTATCTAGTAAATTAATTGCGGATGCTTTAAATTCCCATTGACTTCCTTCTTTCTGGTAATATAAATTTGCATTTAAAAAGTCATAAATGTTTATATTATCATTACTATCTTTAAAATGATTATATGCATAATCCGCTGTTAAAATAAAGTTTTTAAAAAAACTGACTTCAATATTAGCAAATGGTTTATTATTTATGGATTTTGAATTATCAAACTTACTCAATGTCGCTTCGTAACCAGCCTCAAAATTTGGCCATTCTCTGAAATTTGTTGCTAAACTTGCCTTGTATTTTTGTGTTGTATATTTTGTTTTATTACTTATTATTTGGTTACTTGGTAATGTTCGTAATCTATATGTATTTGCAACCGACACATTACCCGAAGCTGATGCTTTAATTTTTTTATATCGTTTAGAAACTCGCAATCTAACCGACAAATCATCTTCTGGTTCTTCTATATTTGTTGCTGTATTAATACGATCAATTCCTGTAAATCGTGAAGTGTTTTTAATTACATCGTATTTTTTTGTATAATTAATTCCTCCATGGATATTGGTAAATGAAAAACTATTGAAATTAAAATAATTAATTCCGTATTTATGATATAATGCATTATCTAAATTCCGATTTCCTGATTTTAACGAATTATACGAATTGTATAATATTCCTTCTGATAGCTTCTGAATGTCGGTAAAATTGGTTGCTATACTATAATTTAATCGAATGTTTTCCGAACGTTTTAGTGCTATTTTTGCTGTAAAATCTGGCAACAAATAAAATGGTGATTGTTTTACATCGCTACCTAGTTGGTTATTTTTTGATATATATTGGTGTGCACTAACTCCTGGTGTTAATGTAAAAATTCCTGCTTGTAGTTTGTAATGCAATTCTAAAAAAACATCGGTAAAATTAAATTTCACATCGTTAGTTAAATTTGATGGTGTAAAATTTACAATGGAATTATTATCTAATGTCTGAAAAATATTAGATGTAAATGTTTGGGAATTTAATACAGTTCCTAAAGTGAAATTTAAATTAGATTTACTGTTTAACACATAATAATAATCTAATGTTGCATCTAATTTATTAGTTGTAAATTTTTTATTTTGAGAAATACTAAAATCCGTTCCTTCATTAACGGTTGGTAGTTCTGCAAATCGCTGATCTGAATTTATAGCATTGTACAACGGATTATTTTTTTCAAATAGATACTGTGCTCCAAATGAAAAAATATTTTTTTTATCTAATGTATAATACATATTTGTATTCTGGCGGATTGAAAATGGTTTTTCCTCCTTATTGGTATTAATTGTATTATTGCCTGTTAAAGTAGAAAATGAATTGGTGTTGCTATACTCATTCAAATCCGACATTTTTGTTAGTACATCATAGTCTAATTGAAAATTGGTATTTGGCTTATAGTCAAATGATAATTTCAACAAACCTAAATTGTTATTTTGTTGCGTATTGTTTTTAGTTAACTCGGTTATTTCATTATTCTGGTTTATGCTTGATGTTATACTTGAATTAGTTTCCAATTCAGTTTCTGCATTTGAAAAAATAGCAAATCCAGAAAAATCTAAATGTTTATTTATTGTTTGACTAAAATTTATTGCTGCAAATTTATTGGCTATTTCTTTAGCTTTATTATCCTTTAAAAAAGATAATCCCAAACTATTGGAAGAAATACTTATTCCGCCACTTTTCATCATATTTTTAAAACCTCCTGAAAATTTAAAGTAATCTTGAAATGTAAATGGTATTTCTCCAATATTGTTCATATCGGTAATAACATTAATACTTTTTTTAGGACTGTAATAAAATAATTTTGGATGTGCTAAATATCTTGCTTCATTATTTCCCTCTCCTGCTCCTGCAGTTACTTCACCAAACCAAAAACTCTTTTTCCCTTCCTTTAATTTTATGTTTATGGCAACATTATCACTATCATCACCCAAACCTCGCATTTGTGATACTTCGTTATAATTTTTTAATACTTCTACTTTTTTTATGGCATCTGCTGGTATATTCTTTGTCGCTAATTTAGTATCGCCATCAAAAAAATCTTTGCCTTCTACCATTATCTTAGATACCGTTTTTCCATCAACCTCAATTACGCCATCTTTATTCACTTCTACTCCTGGTAATTTTTTTAAGACATCACCCAGTTTTTTTTCTTTTCCAGATGTAAATGAATCTGCATTATATACAATGGTATCCCCTTTTATAGTAACTGGCATTTCATAAGTTACTTCTACTTCATTTAAACTATTTTTCGCCTCATATAAAACAAAGTTTTTTATCGTTTCTTGCTCACTAATTATCAAAATTTTTGATTGTGATTCAAAACCCAAATAACTTACTCGTACTTCAACACTTCCTGGTTTTGAAATTTTTATTTTATAGTTTCCTTTAGTATCTGTAATGGAATAACCCTCCAATGAGCCATCAGCAATACTCATTGCAATAACATTTGCCATTTCTAAAGGGTTACCTATACTATCTTTTACAACTCCTGTTAGTTTTATTTGCGAAAATAAAACTGTGGTAATAAATAAGAAGAGTACTAATATTAAACTTTTTTTTATGTTTATCATTTATTTCAATTTCAAAAAAAGATTAAGGCTTTTGTTGTAATTAGAACTCTTAGAGTATCTACTTTAGTTAAACCTTACATGACGCCGATTTGACCCACCTTTTTTTCTGTTATTTTTATATCGTTCTCGCATTTCAGTCATTTTCTTTTTCATTATTTTATCATACTCCTTTTGCGTTACTTTTTTTCCTTTTTTTGGCTCTATAATTTCTGTTTTTTCTTTGGGGTTTAATACTATTTTAGTACATAGTATCTGGTAGTTTCCTGCATTAACCTCCAAGATTAAACCTGGCAATCCGTAATAATCTCCTGGTCCATGATTTATTGGGATTTCTGGTGAATACCATACTGTTACTTTTGTTAATTTTGGTTCTTTACCCTCATCTTCTCCTTCTTTTTCTTTTTTTGAAGACTTTTTAAATCTTCTGAAAGATACTTTTACTTCTTTCATAGCAGTAGCTTTAAAACAAAGATGTTTGCCAATCATTTTAGTTTCTTTTTCTAATTTCCAATCTAGCTTTTGTAAGCTGTCTTTTATCAAAAAAACTTTACCGAAAGTTTCTTTTTTCTTTGTAAATATTTTTTCTTTTGTGTTTTTAAACAATACGTCATTTGATGATCTAGAGAAACTTTTTGTTTCCGATGGTGTGTCTAATTTTTTCTGTTCTTTGTAGGTGGATGTTGTTTTATTAAAATCTAACTCATATACTCGTTCCATCCTTTTTTTAATCATTTTCATCATAAAAGTTTTACGATCATCTGGCATTTTAGAACTATCCAATCTCTTTTTAAAACCATCATCCATTTTCATTTTGGTCTGGTATGTTGCTTTGCCTTGAAAACTTTGTGCATTTACCATATTACTCACAAATAATAGTATTGTAATGGTAATTTTTAAAATAATTTTGATCATAATAAGGGTTTTTATACCTCAAAAGTAATTTTATTCTATTTGTACAACAACTAAAGTTATGTTAAAATAACAAGCTCTAGTGATTAGTCTCTAATTTCAATACTAATACCATTCCTGTCATTTCCTTTTTTTCTTCCACTTTTATATTGTTCCATCATTTCTTTAGACTTTTTTTTCATTATTTTTTCAAAATCTTTTTGATTAATTTTCTTCCCTTTTTTTGGAGCAACAATAGTTGTTTTTTTAGTTGGATTTAGCACCAATTTTGTACATACATAATGCATTTTACCTTCGTGTAGCTCTAAAATTAAACCTGGTAAGCCCGCATAATAAGATGGTCCATTACTTATAGGTATTTCTGGTGTGTACCATGCTGTAATTAGTAGTTCTTTTTGTTTTTCTTTCCGTTTCATTTCATCATCATAATCATCAATTAATTTTACATACGTTGCTTTAATACATAAATATTTACCTATCATTTTAGTTTCTTTTTCAATTTTCCAATCTATCGCTTTTAAACTATCATTAATCAAGAATTTTTTTCCATAAATCTCTTTTGTACTTATATATGTTTTATTTTTTACATCTTTAAATAAAATGTTTGAACCTCCCATAGACTCAATAATAATACCACCTTGTGCTGGGTTAGGCGCAGCTAACTTTTCCTCTTCTTTATATAATGATGTTGTTTTATCAAACGTTAATAAATAGGTTTTTTCAAATTGTTTTCTCAACATTTCTCTAAATTGCTTTTGCATCGCATCATTTATTTTGGAGCTATCTAATTTAATATCCAAATTTCGCTTAGTTTGATAATAAGCTTTTCCTTGAAAACTCTGTGCATTTGCTACTATGGAACCAATAAATAATAGTAATATAATCGTTAATTTTAAAATAAATCTAATCATGGTTATTACGTTTTTAGTAGTACAAATATAACTTAGTATTGTATTATAATACGTTAAGCAACGTTAAACAGTGTTAACGTGTGTTAATGACTTCTGTTTTCTAAAGCATATTAGTACATTTGACAGATAAAAAATCTTATTAAAAACTAATTAAAAATAAAGATAATTAGTATGGGATGTCTTATCTTTCTATAAAAATAGAAAATAAATGAAACAAAAAAAATACTTGTGGGCTTTATACCTTATCATTACAACTATATTAATAAGTGTTGTTGTACAAGTATATTGGAATTATAAAAATTATCAAAAAAACAAACAACTATTTATTAATCAAGTACAGATTAGTTTAGATAATGCTATTGATGCCTATTATGCAGATTTTGCAAAATCCGATTCATTTCTTTTTAATAAAGAGAATAATATTATTATTTTAGATGAAGATCCTTTTTTTACTAATATTAAAGGTAATCGAAATAGAGTCTCAATTACAGTAAAAAAAAATGATACAATAGAAAATTTTAGAATACATAAATCTTCAAAACCTAAAAACAAATTCAAAAAAATTCTCAAAGAAAAATTTCAAAAACAAGACTCTTTACTTAATAAAAAAATAATAAAAGATATTACTTCTATTTATTTTTCGATTACCGAAGATCGTTTAGATTTAAAAAAATTAGAAAAAGTCTTAAAAACTGAATTTAATAGAAAAAAAATTAAAATATCTTATGCAATTAACCATTATAAAGAAGAGAAACTTGTTGCAACAAATGATAGTATTCCTAAATTTAAAAATTTAATTAAAACATTTTCTAAATCAACCTATTTAAAAAAAAATGAAAAAATAGAACTGATTTTTCCAAATCAAACAGTCACAATATTAAAACAAGGATTATTAGGCATCTTACTTTCATTACTAGTATCTATAATAATAATTGCATCCTTATTTTATCTATTATACATTATAAAACAACAAAAAGAAATTGCCGAAATTAAAAATGATTTTATAAATAATATTACACATGAATTTAAAACCCCAATAACTACCATTGGCGTAGCAATAGAATCAATGAAAGGTTTTAATGCAATAGGCAATAAAGCAAAAACAGAAGAATATTTATCCATAACAAAAACACAACTAAAAAAACTGAATCTAATGGTCGAAAAGGTTTTAGAAACCTCAACTTTAGACAGCCAAGAATTATTGCTTCAAAAAGAAGAAATAAATTTTATCGAACTAATTAATAAAGTTATTCATAAACACAAACTAACAAAGCAACATAAAGAAATAAAATTTAATCCTAAAACAATAAATAAAATAATATATGTTGATGCATTTCATTTTGAAAACGTAATAAATAATTTAGTAGATAATGCTATAAAATATGGCGGTAGTATTATTGAAGTTAGTTTAAATACCAACATGGATAATCTAGAAATAAACATCTCCGATTCAGGCGCCATACCAAAACAACAAAAAGATAAAATTTTTAATAAATTTTATAGAATACCACAAGGAGATATACATAATGTAAAAGGTTTTGGAATAGGCTTATATTACGCAAAAGTAATTATTGAAAAACACAATGGAACATTGGAGTTATTAAATACAAAAAATACTACTTTTCAAATACAATTACCACTATGAAAAATAAAATAAAGATAGTATTAGCAGAAGATGAACTAAGCTTGGGCAAAATAATAAAAGAAAGTTTAGAAACTAGAGACTTTGAGGTAATACATTGTACAGATGGTAATGAAGCATATAAAAAATATATATCCGAAAGTCCTGATATTTTAGTGTTAGATATAATGATGCCAATAAAAGATGGCTTTACACTCGCAAAAGAAATAAGACAAAAAGACTCTAAAACACCAATTATATTTTTAACAGCAAAATCACAAACCCAAGATGTAGTGAAAGGTTTTAATATTGGAGGAAATGATTATTTAAAAAAACCATTTTCAATAGAAGAATTAATTGTTAGAATTAAAGCACTTGTTAAAAGAGAAAAAATAATAGATACAGACAATTTACAAATAGGAAATTACTTTTTTAATCCTAAAAAACAAACTTTAAAATTTAAAGATAACAAACAAGAATTAACAAGTAGGGAGTCAGAATTATTACATCATTTATACCTCAAAAAAAATGAAATACTAGAACGTAGCTATATATTAAAAAAACTATGGGGAAACGATGACTTTTTTAATGCACGTAGCATGGATGTATTTATTTCAAAATTAAGAAAAAAGCTAAAAAACGATTCGCAAATTCAAATAATAAATATACGTGGGTATGGTTACAAGTTAGTTTACTAGTTCCTTACAATTACATTCGCCTAGGGTAAATAGTTAAGCGCTGACCAATGCTAAGTTTTGTAGACCTCATACCATTCCAACGTTTAATTTTAGCCACACTAACCCCAAAACGTCTTGCAATTTTTCCTAAAAAATCACCATTCCTTACCCTGTACCTAATACGATTATTCTGTTCGGTATATTTAGGCAAAGGCTTCTCACGTTTAGCATCATCGGCAGCAGCAAAAGCATAAATTCGTTCTTCATTTTGTACAAATTGACCAATTAAATCCCTAGGCAAAACCAAACTGTAATTTCTACCATCAATAACAGGAATAATCTCTAATTTATATTGTGGATTTAAAAAAATTAATAAATTCTTTGTTACAGGAATTGCCTGAGTAATTTGATCAAAAGTAATCTGTTTTCTCACTTGTATAGAGTCAGTTTCAAAATGCTGAATAATAGTTTCAGCAGCACTAATACCATGTAAATCCGCATATTCAAAAATATACATAGTCGTATAAAATAAAGGCACATAACTAGCAGTTTCACGAGGCAAATGATGTCTAATATTCCAATAATTTTTAGAACCACCAGAGCGTCTTATCGCTTTGCTCACATTACCAGGACCAGAATTATACGCAGCTAAAGCCAAATCCCAATCGCCAAAAGTCTTGTACAACGACTTTAAATATTTACAAGCAGCCTCCGTAGCTTTTAAAACATCACTACGCTCATCTACATAAGAACTAACATTCAAATTAAACTGTTTACCAGTTTGGTACATAAACTGCCACAAACCTGTTGCGCCAACTCGTGATTTTGCAGTTGGAATTAGAGCAGATTCAACAACCGCCAAATATTTCATTTCTAACGGAATATTATGCTTTGCTAATTCAGATTCAATTAAAGGAAAATAATATTTAGACCTAGCTAAAAAAGTACCATATCTTTCTTTTCTATTTTTTACAAAAGATTTAATAATACGTTCTAAAGACTCGTTATATTCAACATTAAAAGGCGTTTTACTATTCAAAAAAGCCAAACGTTCTTTAAGAACCTCTGTAGTTAAATCCGAATCAACCACAACAGTATTTAAAGCCAACTCGCTCTCTAAATTTAAAGGGGAGTTTTCTAAAGAATTAAACCACAAATCATCAATTTGCTTAGCATAATTATCATCAGAAATAATAGTTAAATCTTCATTTATGATTGTAGTAGTATGTGTAGGAGTACTCACAACTTCATTAGCAACAATAGTTTTATTATCAGTAACTTTATTGTTAATAGTGTCCTGTTTCTCTATAATAGCAGAAGTAGCCATTACAACATCTATTGCAGGCTTAACTTTACCAATGGTATCTGTTTTAATATTAGAATTAATTGTAGTATCATTAACTTGAATAACTGTTGAGTTTTGTGCGTTAATATTTAAAAAAACACAATTAAAAATCAGTAAAAAAATATTTTTCATAATTTATTTAAAATATAGTCGGCAAAAATACTGTTTTTAGAATTAATAGTAAAAACCGATAAATTATCTTTACTAAACGAAATAAAAATTAACTTATTTCACAAAATAATAAAACGAAAACTTGTTTAAACAAAATATAATCGCAATATTTGTTTCCTAATTAACCAAATCTATAATTGATGAAACAGATTCAGATTAAAAATCTTGTACTAGTCTTCTTATTTTTACTCCCTATTTTTATGATGGCACAAACCATTACAGGTACCGTAAAAGACGAAAATGGAGTAGCAATACCATATATTAACATAATTGAAAAAGGTACAACAAACAAAACTACAACAGGCAAAGATGGGGCTTTCTCCTTAAGAGTTAGTATTTTACCAACCACAATAAGTGCAAATGCAATTGGTTTTGTTGAAAAAAATGTTGAAATAACCAATACAAATGCAGTTTCAATAATAATAAAAGAAGAAAATCTAAATTTTGAAAAAGAATTAGGTGCAGGTAATGCCAAATCTCGAACAGTTTTAGATTCACCAAGTCCAATTGATTTTATTAATAGTAAAGATTTTACAAAAAGTGGAAAAATAACACTTAATGAATTACTAACATACAAATCAGCCTCATATAATGCCACGAATCAAACGCATGCAGATATAACAACACATTATGATATAGCAGACTTACGTGGTTTAGGACCAAGCAGGATGTTAGTTTTAGTAAACGGAAAACGTAAAAATTTAAGTGCAATAACACATATTAACGATACACAAGGAAAAGGAGAAGTAGGTACAGATATGACAAGTATTCCTACATCAGCAATTGATTATATAGAAGTTTTACGAGATGGAGCATCCGCAATATATGGATCAGATGCAATTGCAGGAGTTATAAATATAGTTCTTAAAAAAAATACAGATTATACAACTGCTGCAATAAATTCTGGAATAACATCAAGTGGTGATGGTTTTGAAATTGGAGGTGATATTAATGGAACATTCACAAACAAAAAAGGTGGATACATAAACTATACGTTTAATTTACAACACCAAGGTTTTACAGATAGAGCTGGAGAACCAGGTGCAGAAAGTCTTTTTAACACAAGTGGTTATGCAGGAGCAAGCCAATGGATAAAAGATAATCCAGATTTAGGAATGACCGTAGGTCAACCAGAAATAAGAACAGGTAATGTGTATTTTAACGGAACTTTACCATTTAAGAATGGAAAAGGAGAACTTTACGGTTCTGTTGGAGGAGGTCTTAGAAGTGGAAAATCTTTTACACTTTATAATGCACCATATATGATGGATGATCCATATTATGTTTTTCATAATAATGGAGAAGCCTACAATGGATTTCAGCCAAAACTTACAACAGATATTGTAGATAATATGGATATCTTTGGAGTTAAGTTTAATGCAGGTAAATTTAAAATAGACATGAGTGGAACATTTGGTTTTAACTCGGTAGATATAAAAGTAGATGACTCATATAACCCAGATGTTTTTGTAACACCTACAAACTACGACCCTTTAGATCCAAACTCACCACAATTAACAGCACCCTCAGAATTTGAATCAGGAGCATATCATTTTAGTAATATAATCGGAAATGTAGATGTAAAAAGAAGCTTTAAAAAAGCGAATATAGCTATTGGTGCAGAATATAAACAAGAACGTTTTAAAGTAATTGCAGGTGAAATAGAATCTTGGTTTAATAACGGAACTGCATATTTTAATGGAATAAGTGTAAAAAATAAGTTAACCAAAGATAGAAATAGCTTTGGACTATATGCAAATTTAGATTTTGACATAACCAAAGATTTTTTAATTGGAGCAGCAGCACGCTACGATAGTTATAGTGATATTGGAGCCAATACGTCTTACAAAGTAAATGCTAGATATAAACTAGGAGATAAAGGTGCAATTAGAGCATCTTATGGAACAGGGTTCAGAGCACCAGCATTACAGCAAAATTTCACAAATTACACACAAAACGGGACTACATTATTAATAAATAATGCACAAAGAGCAAACTTAGGTATTCCAGATTTAGAAGCAGAGACTTCAACAAATATAAATGTAGGAGCAATATTTAAACCAATGAAAAATGTTTCTTTATCTGTAGATGTATATAAAATAACTGTAGATAATAGAGTAATGCTAAGTAGTGATTTAGGAGCAGATAGCAATACAGCACAAATAAATAATGTAGAACAATTATTAGCAAGTGAAAATGTAGGTAGTATTCGATTTTTCACAAATGCATTAGATACAGAAACACAAGGTGTTGATCTTACAGTAGCCTATAATAATATACGATTTAAAAAAGGAGTATTAGGATTTAATCTTGGTGTAAACTGGAATGACACTAAAATAGTAGGAGAAGTAAAAACACCAAACTCATTAAGTGCATATAATATTCTAAACCGTACAGATAAAAATAGAGTTGATTTATCAAGACCAGCAGTTAAAGGCCTGTTAGGTATAAATTACGAACAAGAAAAGTTTAATGTAACATTAAACAACACACTATTTGGACCAGTAACATGGCAACACCCAACAGACTATAAAAAAGACCAAACTTTTGGCGGAAAAGTTATTACAGATATAGTTTTAGGATACAAATTATACGATTGGATGAAAATTAATCTTATCGTAAACAATGCCTTAAATGTTTATCCAGATGAAATAGATACAAAAGGAGATCAAATAACAAGTTTAGGCGGAAGATATAAGTATGCACCACAATTAAATCAATTTGGCTTTTTAGGAACGCAAATTAGAGGAGGTTTTACTTTTCAATTCTAAGTACTAAAAAGAATAATAGTACCAACAATTATTCCTAATAAATTTTAAAAATTTATTAGGAATTTTTTTATGCCCTTTTTTTATAAAAAACCAATAAATTAGAGCTATATATAATATGTTAAAAAAATTGCTATTTATAGCATATTTTATTAAATTGCACAATTCTTAACTATATCTCTCTTTATATTATGAAAAAACATATATTAGTACTCATAATTGCTATTTTTATTATCGGCCAATCTTTTGCACAAGATATATCTAGTCCAAAACCAATAATAAAAAAATATTACCCACCAATAAGTAGCTATCAGAATTTTACAGGGCATGTGCTTTTAAATTGTGGAGTTTCTAGTGCAGAAGTTATGGCAACTTATACACTTACTGGAAGTCCTGACCATTACAGAGTAGAATCAATACCATACAGACCTAAACCTTATGCGAGAGATAGTAATTTTGATGGGCAAATTACAAGTGCAGATTTTGCAGGTCATCCTGGGGCTCTGATTAGTACTCTAATAGATGACCAATGGTCTTCAGAACATGAATTATCTTCTAATGGAATACCACTAAATTTTTGTTTTTTCGGAAATCAAAGACGCTATTTTAGAATTGCATCAAATGGAGCAGTGTCATTCAATACCACAGGAAATTACCCAACTCCTCCTGCATATCCAATGTACACTACAGGTGGTCATGCTTCTTGGACAATACATAACATGGGAAAAATTAATCCAAGTGCAAATATGGATGCGTATAGAGAATCTATATTGACTCCTTTTCATGATACAAACCCAGTTGATGCTAGTAATTTATCTGATACTTATTCCTTTTGGGATATATTAGGTGCAGTAGATGAGCGTTATTTTATAATGGGATTCCATCATATGCCAATGTATAGCTGTGGTAACAATACTGGTTATGCAACACACCAAATGATATTTTTTGAGACTACTAATATTATAGAGTTTCACATACAAGATAAACCAATTTGTGATACTTGGGCACAAGGATTTGCAGCATTAGGAATCCAAAATAAAGATTTAGATTTAGGCTATGCAGCACCTGGACGAGATAATTTAGAACATTGGCAAGTATTAAATACAACCGATGGTTTTTATGATGCAAATACAGACCCATCCTATCCAATTGAGCCATCTGAATCTTGGCGTTTTATACCAGATGGTCCAAATGGAGTAGCGCCAGTTTTTACTTGGTATGAAAACTATAACCATACAACACAAACAGGGACTCCATTTGGCACCAATCCAAATGACCCAGTATTAATAGTAACATCTGCAGCTATGATAGCGGCTGGTGTAACTACAGTTACCTATACTGCTGAAGTACTTTATACAGATTTTTGTACTGGTGTTGAAATAAAAGTAGCAACAGATGTAACTTTTGATTTACTCAATGCACTTGAAATGCATATTAAAGAACAAAACTCAACAGATGATACTGTAGAATTTATCCATATAGAAGATATTGTATTATGTGCAGGAGATAATTATACTTTAGAAGCATTGTTACAAAATGATGATGGAACTGAAACATTTCAATGGCAAGTAGAGGAGTTTCCTACTCCACCAGTAGTAATAGGAGCAGGTTCAACGTTTCAAATTACAAATGCACAAGTTGGAAACTATGTATATACAGTAACAGTAACGCACCCAGCAACAGGTTGTTCATTTGATGACCAAGTAAATGTATTTGTTTATCCCTCCAATGCAGTAAGTTTTAATTATCCTGCACCAGCCTCTTATTGCTCAAGTGATTCAGATCCCATACCGTTAAATGTCTCTCCTGCAAATGGAACATACACAATTAATAATGGTGGCGTATTTGTAACACAAGATGCTAGTGGTGTATCAACAGATGGTATAATAGATTTATCAGCTTCAGGTAGTGGTGCTGATAATTCAGGAGTTTTTATTATAACATATACAACATCTGGTTGTGCTAATTCAACAACAGACACCATAACAATAAATAGTGCACCAAATATTGTAATGCCAACCAGTAATCTTTTTGAATGTGAAACCAACATAAATTTACACACAGCAACATTTGATACTGCAACAATTGAACAGGAAATATTAAATGGTCAAACAGGTCTTACAGTAGTCTGGCAAAATGCAACTGCTGGTGGCCCAGTACCAACACTACCTACATTTAATGCAACAACAACACATATTAGAGTAATTGTATCAGACCCTGCAAGTGGAAATACTTGTACTACGGAATTACTTTTTGATTTAACCGTTAATTTAGCACCAATAGCAGATGCACCAACAGATGTAAGTATATGTGATTCTTATACATTACCGCAATTAGCAGTAGGAAATTATTATACAGGCCCCAATGGAACAGGCACACATTACATTACTGGAGATAATATAACCACAACACAAACCATATACGTTTATGCTGTAACTGGTTCAACTTCTTTATGTTCAGATGAAAATACTTTTGTGGTAACAATAAATAATACACCTACAGCAGACAATACACTTACAGACGCTACAGTTTGTGATTCATATACATTACCAGCATTGGCAGCTGGTAGCAATTATTTTACAGCTACAGGTGGTGGTGGTACGGCCCTTAATGCTGGAGATGTAATTACCACAACACAAACAATATATGTATATGCACAAACTACAACAATACCTAATTGTACCGATGAACATTCATTTACAGTTACTATTAATACTTCTCCAGTAGCAGATACTATAGCTAACGCCGTAGAATGCACATCATACACATTACCCGCGTTAACTGCTGGTAATAATTATTTTACAGCTACTGGTGGTGGTGGTACAGCTCTTAATCCAGGTGATGTAATTACTACAACACAAACAATATATGTGTATACGGAAACTGGATCTACTCCTAACTGTACTAGCGAAACCATGTTTACAGTATCCATAGGTAATCCTATTGCAGATAGCCCTGCAAACATTGCTACCTGTGATAGTTATACACTACCTGCATTGTCCGTTGGAAATTACTTTACAGCTACTAATGGTGGTGGTACCGCTCTTAATCCAGGTGATGCTATTACAACAACAACAACCTTATATATATATGCTGTAGATGGTACTGGTTTATGTTCCGATGAAAATACATTTACAATTACCATACTAACTACACCAACAGCAGATGCCCCAACAGATGTTACAGCATGTGATACTTATACATTACCTGCATTAACTACAGGAAATTATTTTACAGCAACTGGTGGTACTGGTACAGCACTAAGTGCAGGTGATGCAATTACAACAACACAAACAATATATGTGTATGCAGCAACTGGAACTACACCAAACTGTACTAGTGAAAATATGTTTACCGTTACAATTAACAACACACCAACAGCAGATGTACTAAACAATGTTACAGCATGTGATACTTATACATTACCTGCATTAACTACAGGAAACTATTTTACAGCAACTGGTGGTACTGGTACAGCACTAAGTGCAGGTGATGCAATTACAACAACACAAACAATATTTGTATATGCAGCAACTGGAACTACACCTAATTGTACTGATGAAAGTTCGTTTACAGTTACAATAAATACATCTCCAACAGCAGATTCACCGACAGATGTTACAGCATGTGATACCTATACATTACCTGCATTAACTACAGGTAATTATTTTACAGCAACTGGTGGTACTGGTACAGCACTAAGTGCAGGTGATGCAATTACAACAACACAAACAATATATGTGTATGCAGCAACTGGAACTATACCGAACTGTACTAGTGAAAATTCCTTTACCGTTACAATTAACAACACACCAACAGCAGAT
>Ga0256840_1002572_pt1 | contig 15817 bp, 27 predicted proteins | sample 355202metaG_FD_185969 | JGI IMG/M metagenome (GOLD analysis project Ga0256840, IMG submission 185969) | Hydrothermal vent microbial communities from Mid Atlantic Ridge, Atlantic Ocean - 355-202 | ecosystem: Environmental > Aquatic > Marine > Hydrothermal vents | place: Atlantic Ocean: Mid... | reverse complement strand
AGTCCTATAAGTACCTATAGGATGGATAAGTTCGATAAGGTGGGATAGTGCCAAAAAGGAAGCCATTGGCTGAGGTCAGGATCGGTGACTCCGTCGTTAAGGTGTACGACAAGGAGGTACTGGATATGGTACTCAGCAAGTACCACAGCAGTACCAGCAAGTCGCAGTCAAGTACTGTGATAGTACCCGAAGGTACCATAAACCTCAACGAGTTTTGCAAGGGATTGACGATGAAGGAGTGTGTGGAGAAGATAAGGAGGGAGATCCCGAACTATAGGGAGAAGATATACAGCATAAGCATTAACTTGGAGGACTAATTTAATTTTTCTTAAACCCATCTCTATCTTAGGTGGTGTTAGTGGCTGGCATGGTGTACCCAGATCCTCACGAGCCTTTGACTCCTGGACAGATAATCAAGCTTGGAGGGTTATTCGTGTACCACGTCTACAAGGGAATAATAGACAGGTATGAGGTCAGCAAGTTCGTGTGGATAGACCCGTGCAAGAACGAGATGAAGAGGACTTTAGAGTATAGGAACTTTAGGGAATACTTCATAGTAGAGAAGGACACTGGCACGGGATACTTGGTCTACCCGAGGCCGAACAGGGTTGGAGAAGTTGTTTTCGTGAGGGCTATACCTTCGAAGTTCACCAGCTTGATAGTCGGCGGTCTTTTCTGGTTTAAAGTACCGTCTGACTTGTATAAGGAAGTACTCAAGATGGATGGGGAGATAGATGATAAGTTCGTCGAGTGCAGGAAGAAGAGGAGGCACGCCAGATACTACGCTAAATCTTATGCCAGTAGCAAGATAGTTATAGACATCAGCGACGAGTCGGTTCAGAAGATAGCGTCAGCAATATCAGAGTCGTTGACCAAAGTAATATCAAACCTGATAAATGCTATTCTCAACATAAAGGCTGAGCAGGTTCCGATGCAACCAACGAGGCAGAGGCAGTTGAGCGAGGGAGAGCTGGAGGATATTAGGAAGCTTAACAGGATAAGATCCAAGCTTCTCGTTATGGATGGGGTGTACCAAGTAGACGTGATAGGGAGGGAGATAGTAGTGATGTGCAGTGGTGATGCGGTAGATAAGGTGAAGGAGTTCTTGACCGACAACGGTATTAACGTTGTATCAGTAGCTAAACTTGAGGAAATATCAATAGTGAGGGGTGTGCTGAAGACGTGAAGGTGGACAAGTATAGAGTCAAGGACAAGAAGGAGGTCTACAAGTCATACCTGAACGCTGTGGATAAATACTTTGGTGACTACAGGTACACCAACAAGATAAAGGCTTTCCTTAAGGGGATAGTGCTAGGGATGGAGATATCGGAGAGGTCAAGTGAAGAATAGGTATCCGTCTACGTATCCGAACTTAGTCCTCTTCTTGTACACATCCTTCCCAAGTATCTCCCTGAGCCTCCTCTGTGCGTACACAGCCCTCTTCCTGTCAATGGGTATGAACACTGGGTGATCCTTCAGGAACTCTGCAACCTTCGAGTAGTTGTACCTCCTACTCTCCCTAATTATTACTATATCTTCGCTCCCCAACTGCTCTATCAACTTTATCTTAGATATTATACCTATCTTATCCAACACGTCTATCAGATCTACAATAGCCTTACCGACTGCCTTTTCTACATCCTCCATCCAAAACAACCCTTAAAATTTATCCTACATCGCTAATATGTTTTAGACGTTTTGTACGTTTTTTGGACGGCGATCTTTTTACTCTTGTTGGATACCATTTAATCGAGGTGAAAGGTGGATGCCCACATTAGGTGATGTGTTCAGGTGCTACGTGAAGCCCACCCTAGACGGTCTACTGGTCATAAGGAAGAGGAACGTCATAAGGAAGTCAAAGAAGGTTATGGCTATCAACAAGAAGCTTGAAGATGCTGTTGCGGCTGGCAAGGCACCAGCGAAGTTAGCACGTGAAGAGTGTATAAGGCACAAGGGATGGTACTATATAGGCAAAGACGGCAAGAAACATTGCCACATCAAGCACTTCATAAAGCTGTTGAGAAAGTATATGAGAGAGACCATTACTGGTGCTAGTGCCAGTGCCGAATAAGTAAAACAGTATTATTTTGAAAGCAACTTCCTGAACCAGTAATCAAACCTCCTTATTTTTCTCACAAGCTTTCCATCCTTTACGACGTACACTCCAGGCTCGTTTATGCCCATCTCCGAAAGCATTTCAGAACATTCACCGCTCCTGAAGTATATAGGTGGGTACTTCAACCTATCCTCAACCATCTTAATACTCTTTATGAGGTTGTCCCCGACAACCCAATATACTGTTCCATATATCCTCTTCACATCCTCACATGAAAGCTTAGTCCCTCCACTATCTTTTTCCTCCTTCTTATAATCTTCATTAACATCATCATACATCTCTCTCCTTATTAAGTAACTCAAATACTCCTCATACTTCCTTATAGTTTCCTCACTCACACTCACACCATTACTCCCTCTTCAGCACATATCTCCTTCGCTATCTTCCAAGCAGTCCTTATTGCTTGACCGAACATGAGCTTCTTCTCGTCTATTAGTTTCCAAGCCTCACACATCACCCACGACCTTATGAACCTGAAGTCGGAGCACGTCTCCTTGTTCAGACCTATCTCGAAGACCCTCATACAGTGTTCGCTTACTGGGTTTATATCGTCTGGGTTGAGACCGAGCACCTCCGCTATCGTCCTTGTAAGGGTGTTCTTGTCGCCGCACTCCTTCATCAGAACGTTTAGTGCCACATCTAGTGCTATCTTGCACCTCTTATCTGGGGGTAGTTTCTTAAGCTCCTCTGGAGGTATCCTCAACCTGCTCTCTCCCACGAGGCACACCCACTATAATATGTTGTAAGAGAGTAATAGCATTTACCGTTTCCGTTTCTCCCTAGCAACACCAAGAACCATCGCCCTTTAGGGCGGGGAGATCAGCTCCCGAGAACCTCAAGCACGTCGCTGACAGCACCTATCCTCGCTATCTCCTTCGAAGCCTCCTCAGCTATTGTCGGGTCGCCGCTGAACAGCTTCTCGGCTATTTCAAAAGCCTTAGACTTGCTGACCCCGTACTTGGTGTACAGCAAGGTGGCTACGTCGTTTATCTTGTTATCCACTGGCTCACACGGGACTCCCTCAACACATTCTTCTCTACTTAAAGAAGAAAGGGATAAGGCTAGTGCAACCCCGACCAGCCCAATCAACGCAAGCATATTCTTTACAGACACCATTAAAACCACCACATAATAAAATGTGAGAGAATTAAAAAACAGATCGTATTACCAAGATGTACTCGGAAGTGTTGGGGAGTGCCGAAATAATACTAATATTTAAAATATAAAGTGCAGAATTTAGTGGAAACACTTATAATCTATATAACATTATTGCGTTTTTCGACGTTATACCGAAAAGGTTTTTCGAAAAGCAAACCCTTTTAACTCCACCGATGCATATACTATTGGTGGTACGTTGTCCGAGGCTGATAAGGAACCAAGCAAGAATGAGAAGAGGGAGGAGGGGATCACCGAGGACGTGGTCATGAACACTATGGAGTTCCTGAAGAAGAAGGTCGAAGAGCACGGCGGTAAGCTCCCGCCCCCCAGCGATAAGGAGTTCTTCAGTACGGTGGAGTGGCTGAAGTCCGAGGGGATCAAGCTTTCCAACATAGCGAAGGTGCTGAACGTCAGTTACGACCAGCTTAGGGCTAAGCTAGCAATGTACAGGAAGAATATGGTTAAGGAGGCAGAGAAGACGGAGAAGAAGGAGGTTGAATCGGTCGAAGTTCCAGAGTCACTTGGTGCTGAGGTATCCACCATAGTCCTCAACAAGATAAGGACTTACTTCGGTAGGGCTATAGACAAGGTAACGCTTGAGCTTATAGGCGATATAGTGGAGCTTGGCATACAGTTCTACACTAGGTACCTTCCAATGTGTAAGGTGATGGGTATGAATGGTGTGAGGTGCATGGAGTCTGGCATGGAGTTCTTCTTCAACTACAAGGAGTCGTTCGACGAGCTTGAGAACAAGATAAAAGACCTGAAGGAGTACATAAAGTTCCTCCACATAGTGTGCTCAGATAAGCTGTCGAAGTACATAGCGGTCGAGCTTATGAAGAGGGCTGTCGTGGACTTGGTGAAGGAGGGCAAGTTCGACCCGAACATGTTGCCGAGCGTGTACGACAGCCTGTACAAGATGGTAATGGATCAGCTTGTTAGAGGTGGTTCGAAGTGAGTTCGTACAAGGAGATAGATGAATCCGCAGTAATGGAGGAGCTGTCAAAGCTCAAGGAATCCAAGTATAATCAAGAAAGTCCCAAAGAAGAGGAGTACGTCAGCGACATAATCGAGGAGGCTGAGGAGGAGGCTAAGCCTAGCACAGTGGTTTTGGAGTCCGTAGCAGACGTTATACAGAAGAAGTATGGAATAGATAAGGAATCTATATTACGTGTGTACAAGGAGCTTTCACAGGAGGAAGACCCGTTCATAAAGAAGATAAGCGAGTTCATGAAGATAAGCGACCTCGCCAGAAAGGTCAGCGGGAACTCTGAGCTGGTATCAACAATAGGAGAGGTGGCTGTCGGTAAGGTGCTAAGCAAAGCTACCGAAAAAATACTGGACGATAAGGAGGAGGACGAGGATCTGATGGATGCAATGTTCAGGAAGATGAGGAAGAACATGAAGAAGCTTGCTATGGAGATGATGTCTATGGCTATGTTCACGAAGTTCGTGGATATGATGATGGCTCCACTAAGCAAGTACTTCGACACGAACAAGGATAGGGGGGAGTCAGACAAGAGCAACTCCGAGTCATCGGATAAGCTGACTGAACTTATGCAGGTGATGGTAGATGAGCTTAGGGAGGAGATAAACAAGCTTAGGGAGGAGCTTAGGGAGAAGAAGGCTGAGGAGAAGTTCCACGAGGAGCTTAGGAGGGCTATAAGCGAGTCGGTCAAGCCTATAACCGACACAATATCAGAACTCAGCAAGAGGCTTGAGAAGATAGAGTCGGAGAAGGAGAAGGAGAAGATAAACGAGATACTGAACCCAATAATTGAAAGGATAGAGAAGCTGGAGTTTAAGCTAAGCAACGTGTCTGGAGGGGCGACCACATCCCAGCCCCTCTCGCTGGGGAACAACATAGTCGAGCAGGCTAAGGCGGTCAAGTCAATAGTCGACGACGTCAAGAAGGCTGTTCAGGAGCTTAAGTCGGTGATAGGGGATAGGGGGGAGTCGGTTCCGCCAGAGGTGTACAACAAGGTGAGGTACTTGGAGGAGAAGGTGAGGGAGCTTGAGAGCAGGTCATCGATTTCGGATATAGTGAAGACTATAGTGGAGCACCCAGATAAGATAAGGAATATGGTTAGCATTGCGAGGGATGTGATGGGTATGGTCAAGGATATAAGCAGGTCGCTGGGGATAGCTGGCGAGGGATCCCAGCAGGTTCAGCGAGCTGGTGAGAAGGTAGATGTGGGTGATATTAAGAAGATACTTGCTAAGTATGAGGGGGGTGAGTCAGGTGGTGAATCTGAGCAGGGATGAGGCTAAGAAGGTTATAGCTTGGGTAATAAGCGTCATGAACGAGTACGTGAGGAACCCTAACGACGAGAACTTTAGCAAGATGGTCTCTGTGCTCACCAAATACAGGAAGGTGCTTGAGGATGCTGTTACGGTGGCGATAAGACCAGAGTTCATGGATTTGAAGGACGACGTGCTGTCCATGCTGGGGGTGTGAGATATGGAGATAGTGTGCAACGACCCAGACTTCTCGGAGGTCGCAAAGATACTCAGCAGGGTGGCCGAGAACTGGAAGGATGACAGGAGACGTGAGGCTGTCGAGTTGGCAAACGCACTATGTAATGCCAAGAAGGAGATCAGGGTTAAGGTGATAAGGAAATCCATAGAGGATGTTGTGAATAAGGTAAGGGAGATAAGGGAGTGTGTGTCTAAGGGAGGGGATAACTGCGGGAATGCAATACAGGTGTTCTTGGATTGGCTGGACACCCCGTCAGGGGTAATAGCGTACACGTATATGTGGGATCCAGAGTTCGAGGAGCTTATGATAAAACTGTTGGTGTCGGCGATATATGTAATAAGGACTCTGGCTGGTAGCGTGTATAAGTGAACCTGAACAATGCTTTTAATCATAAAAAACTATTTTTTAACGGTGGCAACATGAAGTTAGGTCCGTTAGCAATAGAGGAACAAGCTATATCGATCAGGATACCTGGGTGGATGAGCAAGGAGATGCTTGAGATGTTCTTCGGAGGTCTGGTGGGCGGTCTTGGGGCTGGTGCGGTAGCTGGTGCCATAAAGGGTGCCATTAATGTAGGCAAGTACAGCGGGGTGGTTGACGTGGTCGTGAACCTCCTAGCGAGCTTGGCGTCGTATAAAGCAATAAACAAGTTCCCCTCTATAAAGAGCTTTGCTTTCGGGTCGATGATGGTGACCACGTTCGCCGCTATTAAGGGTATATTCGACCTGATATTCAGGCTAGCGAAGGTTAACGTATCTATGGTATCACCGTTCGAGGCTCACGCAGTTGGTGAGATGGCTGTTATGCAGGCGTTCTCGGCACCGCTCAGCAACAACACCATACAGCCAGCAACTGTGACGTCATCCGTAGTGCTCCCGAGTAACAACTCAGAGGGATGGGTGTACCTCGTCTAACCTCAGGAACTCTTTTTCTAGAAGATCCAGCAGGAATGCTATAAAATCTTGTTTTTTTGTTCCAATACTCTCCCCAAGCTCCATGTACTTAGACAGCTCTATAATCTTCGCACTCCACAGGTGGTAATCCCTATCGAACCTCTTCTTCAGCTCCTCTGGCACGTTCCTTATCACTATGTTTGTGTACACTTGTAATCACCGATAACAAATGTAAGAGAGTGTTTTTAAGTGTTTACATCCAGATATGCTTGAGGTGGTACATGTATGGTATTAGTAACTGCGATGGATATATACGAGATAATGTCTGGTTCCGTTAAGGCAAGCACCCTTAACAAGCTGGTGGATTACGTCAACGAGTGGCAAGGTAGGATAGCTGGTAAGCTCAGCGAGAAGAACATAGCCTACGATACCCTAGATCCTCAGGAGGTAGACAAGATAATAACTGAGCTCATGCCAGCGTTCATGGAGATGTACCAGTATAGGGATCTGACCATACTCACTGACATAGTAATACCACACGCCATAGGGAGCATAATGATCTCTAAGAAGCTTCTGGATGAGAAGTATCACGGCGTGTGGGGAGAGAGGGGCATAGTGAGCAGACCTCTTGAGTCGAAGTTGTACGGGAAGACGTCTTGGGATGTTGACATAGCGAACGCTGACACTTGGGTGGACTTCATAGGGACTGCAACCACCCCGTTCCAGTACCCGTCAAAGAACGAGGGGTTCGGTGCAGCCGCAATAGTTGGTCTTGAGGCTCAGAGCGAGTTCGTACCAGCGTACATAAACGCAAGGACATGGAAGAACGACAGGGAGAAGTTCCTGATATACACTGGTCACATAAGACAGGGCGACTTCGTAGTGATCAAGTTCAACATCGGCATACCCGACTCGATATTCACTGAGAGGGATGAGCTGTACATAAGGGTAAAGGATCCAGCACTAACTGGCACCACCAAGCTCCACCCCATCGGAGTGTACGTGGCTACCGTCGACCTAATAAAGAGCAAAATAGGGTACTGAAGCCAGTAACGTTAGTGAGGGGTGATGAGTAATGTTGAAGATATGGCGTAAGTACGTCAAGAAAGTATTAGAGATATTAAGCATATACGACGATGGTGTAGGCACTGTTAAGGTTCCTAAGGTGTACGTAGACGACTACGGAGGGAATCTAGCGAACTTCACTCCCCCAACGGATGCCGAGGACGGAGATCTAGTCATAGCCGTTGATACCAACCCTAAAACACCAGCACAAGCTATCTACTTCAGGGCTAACGGGACTTGGTATAAGGTAACCGCATAAAGGTAATCGCATAAACCTGAAAAACAAACCTAATTTTTTAACCCTTAATTTCCATTTTATATTGGTGTGTGCTATGTTACCCATGTTCAAAGAGTTGATCATATATCCAGACCAAGTGATAAGGGTTAAGTTCGGGGATAAACACGTAAACATACTTGTGAAGAGGGTGAACAGGTGGAAGATAAGGGGAGTGGAGGTATCGGTATCTCAGGGGTTCCCAGCAGACAACCAGAACGTGCCGATAGAGTATGATGGGAGCAACGTTCTGAGCATTAAGAAGACCGACGGAGTGTTCAGGCTTGTAAGGCTGGGGATGGAGCCTTCGTACATAAGGGTGTCTCCGCTAATAAACTCCACTAGGATAGCTAAGATAGTCAACTATGGTGCTGGCGACGTTAACAGGGGGTTCGGCTACTTCTGGAGCGGTGAGACGCCGAGGAGTGAGCCTAAGGCTGTGGTTATCATCCCCCCAGGGTACTACTGGACGTTCGACCTACAGTCCCCCATTGACACGAATATGTACGTGGATCTGGAGGTGATAGACTTGACGTATGAGGAGGTGGGTGATGACGTGGAGCCAAACATGGTTATACAGATGGCACCAGAGTTCGTTCAGCCAGTAGACGATACTGTAACGTGGATGGAGGGGTGATAGGTCATGGTGAAGATAAAGTATGTGAGGCAACCACGTGACGCATTTGAGGAGACCTACAACGTTAGTGCTGGAGGGTCAGTCACGATAGCAGACCTGACAGATACTTCGGTTTGGGGAGGTCTTATAGTGGTGTTCGAGAGACTTGAAGTGTCGAACAAAAGCGGTGCTATGGCTACGGTAACACTAAAGAAGTCGAACAACAACATAAGGACTGTAGTGGTTCCGAACGGTGAGACCGTAGACATAGCACCAGAGGTTGCGGAGGCTGGGGATAAGTTGGATATCACATCAGACCAAGCTATCACCGTAAACGTTGTAAAGGCTGTAATACCGAAGGATTTGGTCTCGTTCGAGGTAACTACGGAGTAAACATAGAAGTAAACGTTTTTTCATCCTTAACCTACCTATTTATTTGGTGATAAGATGTCAATATCGTTTATAGGTAGTGGCGGATCCAAGTTCAGGAAGCTGACGCCGTACTTAAGTGTGCTTAATTCTTGGATAAGCTATCTGCCGTTGGGAATAGCTAGGTATGCTGGGGGCATGTTCGTGTACAACGGTAAGGTGTATGTTATTGGGGGTATGACAAAAACTGGGTCTCCCACATCTGCGGTGGAGATAGTGGATATAATGTCGATGTCTAGGTACTACGGTCAGAGCCTCCCGAAGCCTTTGGCACATTTCGCCCATGTCTTCCTGAACAATAAATTCTACGTGATAGGCGGCATAACTACTGGTGGAAATATAGTCAAGGATATACTTGTGTATGACCCAGAGCAGAACCAGTGGTCTTCGGCACCAGTAAGCCTACCTAAGGGCATAGCTAGGGCTAGTGCTGCTAGATTAGATAAAAACATAGGTAAGGTGATCACAGTAGGAATAAAGCCATCCAGCTATGGAGGTAGTGCAGACTACATAAAGATTTATGTGGAGGGAGTGGGCTGGGTAGAACAGATGCCCCACTCATTTAGAGTTGAGGACGGCGTTCCCAAAGCAGACTTTAACGTTTCTAACTACATAGGTGCTAAGATCACCCGTATCGGTCTGCACCACACTAATGGTGGGTGGAGCGACCCAACTGATGTATGGATATGGGACAAGTCTACGGGTGCCAAACTATATAACACTACAGTATCCAGACACACGTGGGATAGATCGTTACCCAACTACTTCGAGTACGTCAACGTAGACTGGATTATAAATGGAGTGAACGACTACATAAATACGGTAATACTTGTAATGGGGGGTCTGGATGAGAACGGTAACATAATATGCGACACATACGAGATAGACATCAGTAACCAGATAGTGACGAAGAGGTCAGACATGAAAGTGTGCAGGGAGAACCACGCATGTGCAGAACTTGGTGGGAAGATCTACTGCTTCGGAGGTGACGACGGGGAGTCAATATTCAACTCAATAGAGGAGTACGACCCAAGCACAGATTCATGGAGAGTAATACAGGCGACGTTACCGAACCCAGCTACTGGTATAAGGTCTACAAATATTGTTATAAATGGGAAAACATATATACTGTTGGCAGGTGACTGACAATGCCAAACATAGTTCAGTTATGGGACTTCGAGGACGGCACGACTCAGGGGTGGAGTTTGGGTCAGTACTCATCACTAGACAGTAACTCAAAGGTGCAGGGAAAATACAGCATAAAATACAGTCGTGGAGGTTTTAGTTCTGTTGATGATTTAGTTATTAGTATATCGGGGATAGATCTTAGCACTACAAGTAAACCAATGATTGTAATGGTAGTTAAGGACGAATCTGGTCATGGTGCAAACGATCCAGGAGATATAGGTATTGTTGTTAAGGACAGTTCAGGAAATAAGTTATTAGATGAAACTGTTAGAGTATCATATATTACACAAAATTTCTTTAGAATTGTTGTAGTTGACCTAAGTAAAGTAGCAGGAAAATCCAATTTAACTATTGAAATTAGAGAAAGGGGGTTTATTGGTTATTATGAAGCATATACTAGAACTCAATACTTCGACATGATAGCTATAATAGATGGTGCGGATTACGAGTACAGCACAGGTCTTGTGGTCAACGACAACGAGGATAAGACTATAGATATTAATGTTCCTGATTCTAACCTATCAACTCTAAGCGTGGACAGGTTAGGTATATGTTTGACTACTCCAGACTGGGACTATAATGTACTTAAGTTCACTGCTGTTACTGACCAAGTAACAATAGATATAGACTCATCAAATGGTAATATTAAGAACGCAAACTACTCTAACCCTAGTAACACTATAAACTCATTCAGTAAAATACAACTATATGCTAGGTTGTCTGTTGGTAATTATGTTGGTTTCACGGAGAAGGTAGCCGTAGTGTTCCTAGACTCTTCGTGGAAATATAAGAGGGTGTACCTGTTCACGATAAACTACACGGTGAATGGGATAAGCCCTACATACGTGAGTGTTGTGGAAACTACCACATACGGGTCAAACGTTAGCGGTTCTAGGGATATAAAAGCTAAGATACACGGAACCTCACTAAGCCTAGCACTTAAAGCAAGGTTCTTGGTCGGAGACCACACAATGGTATCGTCTGGGTCAATAACTATGACCGTGTACAGCTCCGATAAGTCAACTAACTATGGTAGTGTGTCAATAGACCTCACACAGGGAGACGAGCAGACCACCAAATATATAGACAACATACCGACAGATAAGGACATAATTATAACTATAAGTTACAACATATCGGCAAACGCTAGGGTAGTGATAATAGCGTACCCGATAGCTAAGGTGGCATGATGACCGACGTACCAGCCGAGCAAACATTAGGTAACTACTTAGAAATAGGTTATCAAGAAGAGGAAGTTAATGTTTCAAACACTCCAGTAGATCAGACATCGGGCAACTACTTAGAAATAGGTTATCAAGAAGAGGAAATAGCAGAGTCTTGCACCCCAGCAGACCAAATGCTTGGCAACTATGCTGAGGTAAGCTATGGTGAGAGGGATATAGTTAAGCACGTGTTCCCGTACATGTCTGAGGATATTTACTACAAGTTCACAGTCAACATACTTAGGTTCGCATTCACAGGGAAGATGTACTTGTTCGACGGTAAATCCGTTAAGGAGTTCCCGTCCAGCGGTAGCCAAGTTATATTCCCCATGATATCGTTCGGTGATGGAAAGATCGTAGTCTACGGAGGTCTCAAGGAGGACAACACCATAAACAACGACATATACATATACGGTCAGAACAGCTACGTGGTAGACATTAAGAAGGAAGGCATAGCTATGATTGTGGCTGGTGATGAGCCTGTGTATGTGTACGACGAAAGTGGAAATGTTAAGTGCAGGATAACCACTATAAACGCAGTACCAGTTATGAAGGGATGGAGGGTTGCGTCAAGAAAACCGTTCATAGTGATGTTCATGGGTACATGAAAAACATCACTCATGAGAGTATTTAAACTCTATTATTTTTGTAGTGCACGTACCGTCTTTAGGCTTTATCCATATCTTGCTTACCTTCTTGCTAAGGTTTATTATGAGTATAGACCCTTCTGATAGGGACGGAGATGAATCTTGTATTACATCGGTATCCCAGTATATATCGCCACTCTCCGCTATTATCATTACAATATCCCTATCCTTTGACAAGTAGTAACTCTTAGTGCTGTTGTCAGTTATTGTTACTATACCCCTCTTCACTATCTCTACGGGCTTACCTACCGTGATTGCAGTTATTAGGGACGGCACCATCTCAGCGGATGATGTGACTGGTTGTGGCACAGTTATTATCGATGGTTTTGACTTATATGTTACTGATGAAAGCACTGCCAACAAATAGTTCAACTGATCTATTATGACTGCAAGCTCCTCGTCAATCCTAGAGAACCAATCCTCAAACTGATATATCCTCTTTTTAGGTACACGGAACATATCCTTGAACTCTACGTACTTAGATTCTATACTCACGCATGTCACCTATATAACAGTTTATTACTGGGGTAGAAATATTTTTGGTGATTGGAGAGGAAGTTTATATTAGGTCTCATAACTATGTGTGACGTTTGAGTGATAAGGTTTTTATGTTGTGTTGTGTATGGATTATTTGGTGGTCGTGGTGAGGTTTATTGTCCACTGTTGGAATAAGGACAGTTACAATAAGCTGGTAGAACTGCTCCAGACTAAGGGGGCTTCATTAGGTATAAGGTTGCTGTCAAAGCTCCCACAGTTAAATACGGTTGTAGTTGAGATGGATCCCGATAAGGTAGGTAAGTTGTATTCAACTGGTCTTGTGAGGCTTATCGAGGCGTCGTACCCTTTCGGGTTGGAGTCCGTCTAAGCCCCCCTAAGAAGAGGGTGGGATTGGATTGGTTGTTGGATAAGCTAGGCTTCAGGAAGCTCCACGAGGTCGGTATTACTGGAAAAGGGGTTAAGGTAGTCGTAGCCGATACTGGTGTGTACAGCAGTCACCCCATGCTCTACGGTAAGGTTAAGGGAGAGGTGAGCTTCGTACCAGACGAGCCTGTCACGGATTTATGCGGACACGGCACGTCAGTAGCCTCCATAATAGCGTGCTTGGCTCCAGATGCCGATATATACAGCGTTAAGGTTCTAGACAAAGATGGTCACGGGTACTTGGGGTGGATACTCCACGCATACGACTACTCCATAAGCATAGGTGCTGATGTAATGAACATGTCCTTGGGATCCCCAATAAACTGCTGTGTGTCCAGCATCGCTATGGCACACTACAGGGCTGTGTCGTATGGAGTAATACCTGTATACGCCGTCGGAAACTACGGTGCTGGTAGGGTGTCGTGCCCAGCTATGGTGTGGGGTTCCGTGTCTGTAGGCTCGTCGAACTTGGACGGGGATCCTGCCTCGTTCTCGTCGTGTGGTGCTGGATGCTTGGGGGATCCAAAGCCGTTGTGCATGGAGTATGGTGGTGGAGACGACTACTGCATACTGACAGCTTGGTCTCCAGAGTCCGTGCTGTTCAGGTCTGAGACTGTGTGCATAAGGGGGACATCCCAAGCCACACCCATATTCTCATCAATAGTAGCACTAACGGTGCAGATGATGAGGGATAAGGAGGGGGTCAAGCCTAACAACAACGACATAGTGTCTTGGGCTTACCAGTCAACTGGCACTAGGGTCAGGTGCGGGGGTGCTGGTGTGGTGGATGCGTACAGGTACGTCATAACTGCAAAATCGGTAGGTGTCGGCACGTGGTTCTTGGCAAGGTTCTTGGAGGGTCTGAGGAGCTTGATAACCAATAAGGACGTGCTCAAGTCAATACTCATGTTCACACCAGCACCTTGGTACATAAAAGCTATAATATACTCACATATAGTGGGTGGAGGCGGTGGACATAGTTAGTGTTGTCGTCAACTTCACAGTAATGCTTACTGGCATAGTGGTCGGGTCGTACATATACACCAAGCTAATACTAAAGCACCTAGTTAGGTCGGAGATAAGGAACATAGTGTCGGAGGTAGCGAAGACCCTCAACTCCGACGGGGAGGTCAAGGATAAGGTAAGGGAGATAATAGACGTTGTGATAAGCGAGGTCAAGGACAAGGGGAAGGAGGCACTTATAGACGTGATAAGGGACGTTAAGAAGGAGGTGTTCGGCGCAGGTGATATAAACATACCAGACTTCCTGAGGGAGGATGGGGATGACTGACGTCAGCAAGTACACAGACCTCTTGGTGAACAGCATTAAAAGTATTGTGGAGAGTTTGACCATGTATATTAGAGATGTAGAGAGCGGTATGAGGAAGTATGTGTACAACAAGCTGGTAAGGTCAAGCATAGTGTCGTCTATAATGGTCAATACGGATCTCGATGCTATGTACGACGGAGTGTACTTCTCACCAACAACTAATTCCAAGGTAGAGATCTCTGTTAACTTGAATAAGGGGTACTATGAGAAGTTCCGTGTGTACGAGGTGAACTTTAAGCCTGTGTATGCAGATCCGAAGGTGGTGGAGGAAGCAATCAGGTACTTGGAGGTCAAGAACCCAAAATATGGGAAGTACTCGTTCGATAAGGATGACGTGAACTTGGTTGGTGCACACATACAACACTCAAGCTCGTCGACACCGATATACTCAGAGTTTAAGTACTCCTCTGGGATGTTCGACAAAATATATGTTACCCTAACATCGTCATCGGGGTTCGGGTATAGAGGAAATGTTAGCGTATGTATGTGTACCACAATCCATCACATGGAGATAGGGGGACAGTCTGTTAAAGAGGTGGAGAAGTGTATATATGGTGAAGCTGGATCCTTCAACAGCATACTGTACGGGCTAGAGATTCACGGAAGCAGGAAGGGAATAACAGTTAGGGAAGTTGATAAAGTGGCGTTCATCAACTTCATGAAGGCATTGGCTTGGTCTTCACTAATATACACTAAAATGGTCATTGACAGTATGGCTGAAGGGCTTTACAATACGTACATGAGTATTAAGAAGGAGGATCTGAGGTCTGAGTTCGGAATGTACATGCTGTACCCGTGATGTGATTGTGATGTCAAGTAATTATCCAGATATAGTTGATTACCTTGAGTGTATATACGATGTGTTCGGGACAGACGTTTACGTGATAAGCGTCATATTCTCCAACATAAACAAATGGTCGAGTTCAAATATTTACAACGTGCAACCAGTTCTGTTTATAAATAGGGGTAATATTAGTAGTGAGAAGGTATACCTAATCCCCCTTTCTTATGCGTTGAGGTACGGGATAGACGTAATACCGATAAGCATACTAACAAACTTCAGGATGTTCACCATATCAATGTTGTCATTTACTGGAGATAGGTTGTTTATATTAACTGTTGAACTAGGTAACGAGATATGCGTTCGGGGCGTCCTAATAGGATATATAGATCTTCGTGTAAGTATAAACATATCGAGATATGGGGACACTACTAAGGTTAGTTACACATTAAGAACAAGTACATCCGTTGTTAAGAAAAATATTACAATCAGCGTCGATAAAGATAAAGTAACTAAGATACCGTATTGTGCTGAGTTGGTAAAGAATGTAATGGTTGATATAACGGGTAACTTAGTAAAAGAAGATATGGGGTTAATAGATAGGGCTGTAAAGTCACTAACGGATATTAATGAGTTCAAGAAAGCCCTATTAAACTTGAAGGCTATGACTTCCTTGAGTATGTTGTACCCGTGAGGT
>Ga0256840_1002571_pt1 | contig 15819 bp, 18 predicted proteins | sample 355202metaG_FD_185969 | JGI IMG/M metagenome (GOLD analysis project Ga0256840, IMG submission 185969) | Hydrothermal vent microbial communities from Mid Atlantic Ridge, Atlantic Ocean - 355-202 | ecosystem: Environmental > Aquatic > Marine > Hydrothermal vents | place: Atlantic Ocean: Mid... | reverse complement strand
CTCCTTTTAAATAATTGGAGTATTGTAACACAAAAGGTATTAAGATAGTTTTAGATATATTCTTGATATACTACAAAAAAATTTAAGCCAGGATAAGATGTTTATACCACAAGAATTTATAAAAAAGAAGAGAGACAATTTGCCTCTAAAAAAAGAGGAGATAGAAGAGTTTATAAAAGGTGTTAGTGACGGAACTGTTGCAAATGAACACATCAGCGCATTTGCTATGGCAGTATATTTCAATGGTATGAGTTTAGATGAAAAGACAAATCTTACGCTAGCGATGAAAAACTCGGGCAACACACTATCTTGGGACTTAGATGGTCCTATCGTAGATAAGCACTCAACCGGAGGCATCGGAGATATTGTTTCTTTGATGCTAGGAAGTATGCTCGGTGCTTGTGGTCTCTATGTACCCATGATAAGCGGCAGAGGATTAGGGCACACAGGAGGAACATTAGATAAACTAGAGTCGATTCCGGGCTACAATGTTTTTCCAGATGATAAACTTTTCAAACAAGTCGTCAAAGAGTGTGGTGTTGCTATCATAGGGCAAACAAGTTCATTGGCACCAGCAGATAAAAGGATCTACTCAATCAGGGATGTAACAGCAACAGTAGAGAGCGTTCCTATGATAAGTGCTTCAATACTATCTAAAAAATTAGCTGAAGGATTAGATGTTTTGGTTATGGATGTAAAAGTAGGTAGCGGAGCTTTTATGCCAACATATGAGCTTTCAGTTGAACTCGCCAAATCCATAGTAGAGATCGCAAATAATGCAGGCGTTAAAACAGAAGCTATCTTGACAGATATGAACCAATCTCTAGCCTATAGTGCCGGAAATGCGATAGAGGTGCAAGAGGCAGTTGAGTATCTTGCAAACAAAAGAGTAAATCCCAGACTTCACAGCGTCAATATGAAACTATGCACTTCTGCCCTACTAAATAGCGGCATAACAAAAAGCGAAGATGAAGCGATAGATAAACTAGAGGGAGTTTTAAACAGCGGAAAAGCTTTGGAAGTTTTTGCAAAAATGGTCAATATGCTAGGAGGTCCAAGTGATTTTTCTGAAAATTATGAAAAATACCTCCCAAAAGCAAACATCATAAGATCAATCTTTAGTGAAAGTACTGGTATCGTAGAGTCAATGGATGCAATCTCGCTAGGTATGAGCGTTGTAGGATTAGGCGGAGGAAGAGTAAGACCAGGAGACAAAATAGACCACAGTGTCGGCTTAGAAAACATCATCAACCTTGGCAATCAAGTTGAAAAAGATACTCCCATAGCCACCATACACGCAAAGGACGAACAGAGTTTTGAAATCGCAAAAAAAAGAGTCTTAAGCGCCATAAAAATTGGCGATAAAAAAATAGAAACAAAAGAGATATACGAAGTGATAAGATAGGGCTACTTTTTGGAGTTGCCCTATCGTTGAAGTAGCTATTCTTGATTGTCTAAAAAGTACTGTATCAACTCTTTTTTGGATATTTTATTTTTTCCTTTGCCATAGATATTTTCTTCTAATTTTAAGAGTATATCTTCTATATAATCGTCACTCTTTTGATATGGCAACAGTAGGTCAAAAAGCTCTTTATCATTTTTGGTTTTGTCTATTTTTTTTATGATTGGTATCTCTTTTTTTACTACTTCTCTTTTTGAAAATTGATTGTATCCTATGACACATAAAGCTCCTAAGATAAATCCAAATAACACATACAGATATCCGCTAAAAGTGCTGGTTTGTGCTTTTTGTGTTGGCGATGATGCTTGAACTGTAGGTGTTTGCATATCTATTTTTGGGGTTATCTCTTGTCTGTTTCCGCCTGTTACTTTTATCTTTATCGGTTTTGTCTCTTTTGTTACTACTTTTTTTAAGTCTTTATCAAAATAGCTAAACTTTAGAGCTGGAATCGTAAAGTCTTTGTCAGCTATTAGGGCTACTTTTTGGGTAAAAACTCCGCCGTAATTACCACTGTTTAAGCCTGATTTTATTTTCGGCTCATCACTATATACTACAACATCTGCGATATCTAGAGGGAATTTTTTTATATCGTCTATATTTCCGACTCCATTGATCTTTATAGTTAAATTGACTGGCTTATTGGCTCTTGTTTCTCTTTTATCTACAGTTGCTTTTATGTTATACTTTCCATAAACTTCTAGGTTGTTTGGCAAGGGCTTTACATGTAGATATAGTTTGTTTGAGATGATCTTTTTCCACTCTAAGGTTTGGTCAAATGCATCAAAAAATGGGTCTCTAAAAAAATTACCCCCACTGTTTCTTCGACTAAAAACACCTATATTTGCCACAACTGGATTTATAGTAAAATCTCCTTGTTTTTGAGGAAATACAAGATAGTGATAAGTCTGCACAACCATATCTCCCTGAGTTGATTTTACAGGCTTTTTACTGCTTTTTATCCAAAAATCGCTTATCTTTAAAGGCGTTAGCATTATCTTATCTGCAACAGCGTCTAGCTTGTACTTAAAAACGACATCCACTTTTACCGGCTCACCAACATATACACTGTTTTTATCCATCTTCATACTGATGGAAAATTTATCACCCTGTTTTGAAGCTGTCGGTTTCACTACGCTTATCTTTATCTCATCTGTTTTGTACTTTTTACCATCAACAATAACCGGATAAGATGGTATGTACATGCTTCGCTTAGGTGCAAAAGAGTATGTTTTTGCAACGGTACTACTATAGTTGCCGTTTATAATATTTACACTATTTGATGTTGAAACTCCAAGCACTCCATAACCTGCTATTTTGTTTAGATTTGGAAATTTTGGATTTTTTCCACTTGCGCTTATCGTAAACTGTACGGTGTCACCACTATATATAGTATCTTGATTTACGAACGCCTTCACACCTGCAAACAGCGTCGTACTCAGAAAAATGAAAGCTAAAATTTTACCAAGGATTTTCTTCATTTCTCTTATCTCCTTTCTTGCTTAGTGGCAACAGTAGGGTATTTATCCCTCTTTGATTTAACATTTTTTTATATTTTCTCTCTTCCATATCGCTTATCGGTTTGATTTTTTTCATCTTTCCTGCTTTACTCTTTTTTTTCTGTTCTTGCTTCTTATCTTTTTTGCTTTGATTTTGCTTGTCTCCGTTTTGCTTCTGTTTTTCTCTGTTGCCTTTGCTTTTGTCACTCTGTTTTTTGTTTTTGTTTTTACCGCTTTTTTTATCTTTTTTCTGGTTTTTACCGCTTTTGTTTTTATCTTTGTTCTTTTTGTTTGACTTCTTACCGTTCTTTTTCTTTTTCTTGCCACTTTTCTTTTTTTTCTTGTTTTTTTTCTCTTGCTTTTTCTTTTTCTTCTTCAAAAGCTTTAGATTATACTCGGTATCTTTATCTTTTTTTATCTTCAAAGCATCCTCGTAACTCTTTATAGCTTTATCAATTTTTCCAAGATTTGCATAAGTGTTTCCCATGTTGTGCAACTTCTTGAACTTAAGATTTGGGTCACTTACTTTTTTATACTCACTCAATGCCTTTTTATACATCTTTGCTTTATAGTAACTATTTGCCAGGTCATATGAGGCACCTTGTTTCTCTTGTACCTTTTTATAGAGTTTTATGGCACTTTTATAATCTTTTTTATCATAACTATTTTGCGCCTTGTTTATATCCATAAAATCCAATATACTAGCTTGCAAAATTATGAAACTTAAAAACAGAACTATTAAATTTCTCATCTCTTTCTCCAATCAAGCAGTGAAAAGTTTGCCATAAAAAATAGTAAAATCGCTAAAGACAGAGGATAGTAAAAAAGCTCCCGTCTATCTTTTATAGAATTTTCTTGTGAACCAGTAGCCTTAAATCTGGATTTTATCGCACGAGCCAACATGGAGATATCTTTTTTTGATAAAGATGAGCGCATATATGCTCCTCCTGTTTGCAGTGCAAGTTTTTTTATATTTTCATTTATCTTCACTACCACAATATTTCCGTTTTTATCTTTCATAGGACCATTTTTAGTTCCGATAATCCCGCCTTTATCAGTTCCTATTGCATATACAAAAACTACGATATTATGTTTTTTTGCGTATGTTATCTCTTTAGTAAAATCTTTTTGATCACCACCATCAGTAAAAATCAAAAATGCTTTCTTCTTGTCCGTATGATATAGCTCATTTGCAGCTTTAAGTGCACTCATAAAGTCTGTTCCTCGCAGACTCATACTAGCAACACTGAGATTTTTCACCAAAAAATCCAAAGAGTGGTAATCCTCACTAAGAGGAGCTACCAAAAATGACTGTGAGCTAAAACCTATAATACCTACTCTAGCATTTTTCATATCTCTCAAAAAGAGATCAAACTTCCTCTTTGCCAATGCAAATCTACTAGGATAAACATCATTTACAAACATTGAATTGGATATATCAAGCCCTGCTACGACATTTATAAAGCTTGATTTTACTTTTATCTCGCCTTTGTTGATCACCGGTCTAGCAAGGGCAATGATGATGAAAAAGAGCGATAAAATTAACAATACACCTCTAACTCTTTTGCTAAAACCTCTATTTTTTACTCGGATTTTATCTAACACTTCCGCACTAAATAGTGACTCATAAGAGTTTTTGCCATACTTCAAAAAGTAAAAAAGCGGCAACAATAGAACCAAAGCCCAAAGAAACTCTACATATAGAAAACTCATCATGCTAACTCCCTGTTTTTTCTAAAGAACAGAAGCACTATAAAAAATAGAGCCAGACTTAGCGGATAAGCAAAAAGATACCTCTTTTTCACATATTTATTTGCTTTGATTTTACTTTTTTCTAGTTTATCTATGGTGTCATATATCTCTTTTAAACGCTGTTTGCTATTTGCTTGAAAAAACTTTCCGCCTGTTTCTTTAGCTATCTTTCCAAGTACGGCTGGATCAAAATCTCCTACACCGCCAATGCCTACGGTATATACTTTTATGCCATACTTCTTGAGCGTCTTTATGGCAACATCTAATGGAATATTTTCTACATTATTCATACCATCAGTCAGCAAGATAGCTATTTTCTTCTTCGCATGTGAATTTTTAAAGAGGTTTGAACTCAAAAAGAGTGCCTCATAAAGTGCTGTTCTCCTACTGCCTGCAACTCCTGCTTGAAGTCTGTTTAGTAATCTTTTTATACTCTTTTTATCATAAGTCAGAGGAACTGCCACATAAGCAAAATCTCCAAAAACAGTAAGCCCTATCTTGTCATGAACTCTTTTATCTAAAAAATCACCAACTATCTCTTTTACTATATCAAATTTACTGTTTTGCGCCATAGAGCCACTTGCATCAACGAGTAGAGATATCTCATAGCCTTTGTCATTTTTGATACTTATCTCATCTTTTATAACTGGGCTTGCAAGGGAGATAAGCAGAAGTGAGATGATGGAGTATTTGAGTATATTTTCCAAAAACAGACTCTTTTTTGTTGCCTTTTTTAAAAATCTCACCGTTGGAAAATAGAGTGCACCCATCTTTGCCTTGCAAAAAAATTGACACAATATAAATGGCACTATAATCAAAAATACCCAAGGAAACTCAAAAACGATTTGATTTAACATTACTTGAGTCCTTTGATGATTTTTTTGATGCTCTGTTTTAACTCTTCTTTCATGTTAGGTATCTCTTTTTTATACTTATAAATCTCTAGTTTTTCTAGCAAATTCTCTATCTCGTTTCTATTTTCATCACTTATAAAAAAAGGAATATTTAGCGTAAATCCATAAGCTATATCTTTTGGATTTTGAAAATCTATATCTTGAAGGTTTTTAAGTGCAATCTCTTTTGAAGTCGGTTTTTTTCTAGCTCTTGGTTTTCTATAAAGATAAAAAGCGACAATCAAAAGCACGATAAAAGCAAGCAAAATCGCCAAAAGGTAGTACAGCGAATAGTCACTAACTTGAACTATGCCTTTTATATCTTTTAATTTCTCCAACTTTTATCCTTTTAAAATCTGTGATATTTTTATGTACTTGTCATCATCGCTATATATCTTGCCAAACTTAATCTTGTGTTTCAAAAAGTGCTTTGCAAGCTCTTGATCGTGTTCACTCAAAAGTCTTCTATACTCTTTTAGACTACTCTTGTCCAAACTCATATCATCTTCACTTAAAGTAATAGGGTCAACCAAAGAGATATCCCCCTTAAATGACGGATTCTCTTCAAATCTATCCCTAACGATAAGGGCATAAACCTCATTTTTATGTGAAATCGTCGAAAGATCAACAGCACCATAAAAATCACCTATCAAAAAAATCAATGATCTTTTTTTGACAGTAGAGTTTAAAAATGTACAAAAACTCTCATAATCCACATTTTTACCGATAGGATCAAGATTTAATGCATAACCTATCGTATCCTCTAAGACTCCTAATTTTTTAGTCGGCTTAAAGAGTTGTTCTAGTTGTTCATCATAAAATATAGTCGTAAGATTGTCACTATTTTTCAAAGCAGAGTAACTCAAAAAGCCCAAAACTTCAGCCATAGCGTCTTGCTTGGTGACTTTTGTTCCAAAGTTGATGGAGCCGTTTACCAAGTAGGCTATTATGACATTTAGTTCTCTCTCTTCGTTAAAAAGATTGACCTTTACGCCCAAACCTTTGGCAGTTGATTTCCAGTTTATGGCTCTGACATCATCACCTATAACATAATCTTTTATCTCCGAAAAATCAAGCCCAGTTCCTTTGAAAGTGCTAAGAGTGTTGCCGAGATTTCCAGTAAAAACTCGCTTCTTGACCTTTAAGAGTATCTCTTTGAGTCTATTTGTAATCATCAGTTTTCCCTAAGGGGCTTTGATGGTATTTAAAATTTTCTCTACAACTTTATCACTATCTAAACCACTAGATTCTGCTTGATATGTGAGTATAATTCTATGTCTCAAAACTGAATTTGCAACTTTTGCCACATCTAATGGAGTTACAAAATCTTTTCCTCTTAGTAGTGCCATGGCACGGCTAGCTTTATAGATATCTATAGAAGCTCTCGGACTCGCACCAAACTCTATCATGCCTTCTAAATCACCCAAACCATACTTTGCGGGATACCTTGTAGCAAATATGATCTCTATCATATACCTTTGAAGTTCATCATCTACATGTACGCTTTGAAGCTGCTCTCTTAACTTAAATATATCGTCCACACTGGCTACTTGATGAACCTCTTGGAAACCATTTTTTGCAACTCTTTGCACTATCTCAAACTCTTCATCCTGTGTGTTATATCCAACCATAACCTTAAGCATAAATCTATCTAGTTGAGCCTCAGGAAGTCTGTAAGTACCCTCTTGCTCCACTGGATTTTCAGTAGCCATAACCAAAAAAGGCTCATCTAGCTTAAAGGTAGTATCCGAAATAGTAACTTGCTTCTCCTGCATCACTTCAAGCAGAGCCGATTGCACTTTGGCTGGAGCTCTGTTTATCTCATCGGCTAAAAGTAGATTTGTAAAAATCGGACCTTTTCGGACATTAAAGCTGGAGTCTTTCTGGTTATAAACTTCAGTTCCTACAACATCACTTGGAAGAAGATCTGGGGTAAATTGGATCCTCTTAAACTCCAATCCAAGAGACTTTGAAAGTGCATTTATAGCTGTCGTCTTAGCGAGTCCCGGAACTCCCTCAACAAGTATATGACCACCGCTAATCAAACCAATCAAAAGTGAATCTACCAAATCCTCTTGACCAACTATAATCTTCGCTATCTCTTTTTTTATCTCTGAAATTTTAGTATCCATCTTTACCCTTATAATATTTTCATTGGCTTTTCCATAACTCTTTCTTAGAGGACAAATCCTCCCTTCGGTCTGAGCCTCACAAAAGAGTTACGGAAAAGCCAATGAAATTTTATTATGAAATTTTAAATATTATTTTAATAGTACCTAAACAAAGCCTATTTTTTCCTTGGCAAGATAATCTTCAAGATACCATTTTTATACTTGGTACTCATCTTGCTGCTATCTGCATCGCTTGGCAAAGATATACTTCTGGCAAATGAACCTTCATATATCTCTTGAGACATAAAATTTGATTTTTTCTCATCTTTTTTCTTGCTTGTTTTTGCCTCTATAGTCAAAATACCATCTTTTGTTTTTACGCTTATATCATTTTTGTCGCTACCAGGAATACTAACACTTAACTCATACCTATCTTTATAGCTTTTCATATTCATCGCTGGGGATATACTCATATCATTTTTGAAAAACTTTTCAAACTCGGGCATTGAAGCAAATTGCGAATTCATAGAGTTGAAAACTTTTTGCATATTTTGCTCCATCTTTTGCATCTGTTCAAAAGGATTAGAGCTAAATATACTATTTAGATTTTCATCTTTAAGTGACTTAATCGCATAGCTTTTTGGAACAAGCAGAGAATCCTCTCTCTTTATATGGTTTTGGTTATAAAAGTAATAACCCTGAAATCCTATCACTACGATAAGTAAAAAAACTATCAAATACAACAAACTATCTCTTTTCATCTTACACCTCCTAAAAGGCTCTACATGTAGAGCCTTTTTATTTTACAGCTATACTTTTTGCTTTCTTTGCTTCTACTTTTTCCAAGGTGATATAGAGCCTTCCATCTTCAAATTTTGCATCTATCTTCTCTTTGTCTATATCTTCTGGAAGTGCAAACACTCTAGAAATCTCACCAAAATAACTACCCATCATATAGTAATCTTCCTCTTTCACCTCTTTTTTCATATGCCTTACGGCACTCACCCTTAAAAGATTGTCTTCAACTTTTATCTCGATATCTTTTTTATTGACTCCTGGCAAATCTACCTCTATACGAAATGCATCGCTATCTTTTTTTGCTAAATTTGCAAAAGGAAGATGGCTAGCTACATTTGTAAAAATCTCTTTAGTTTTTTGAAGTCCATTTTCAAGAGATTTTTCGATATTTGTTCCGACTTTTTTTGTGCTTTCTACGATATCCATGATCTCCTCCTTATTTGATTTCTATCTTTTTAGGTTTTGCTTCTAAGATTTTTTGTTTTGGAATCTTGACCTCCAAAACTCCGTTTTTGTTACTAGCTTCAATCTTTTGACTATCCACATCTTTTGGCAAAGTAAAGCTTCTGACGAATTTACCATATCTACTCTCAACCTTATAGTAGTCGCCCTCTTTTATCTCATCTTGGATCTTTCTCTCTCCTGAAATGCTCAAAACATTATCTTTTACATCTATAGATATATCCTCTTTTTTGACTCCAGGAAGATCAACCTCAACAAAGTAGGCATCATCTGCTTCTCTACTGTTTACTGTTGGAGAGAATGAAGATATGCCTGCCTCCACATTTGCAGAATCCAACTCATCCATAACACTGCTTAGATAATCAAACCCTCTTCTAAGCTCCCTTAATTCTCTAAATGGTTCAAATCTTGTTAACAACATGATAAACTCCTTGTATTAAAATTCTTTAGTCTAATTGACTAAACTTTGATGAAATTTTAACAAGAAGTTTGAAAAAGTTTTGCTACTTTAGTAGCATTATGCGGAAAATTTTAGTAGTTTTAGTAGTTTTTGTATATCTTTTATGATTATATTTTTTCTCTTTGTCTCTATAATACCTTGAGATTTTAGCTCATTTATGTGTCTATCAACGACATGCCTAACCGTACCTATGAGACTTGCTATCTCATTTCTGCTTAGATTTTGAAGCAGTGTTTTGGTTCCATCTTTTGCTGGAGTTAGATTTTTGAGTATCAGATTGATCAACCTTTGCGAAGTACTATACAAAGAGAGTTCACTAGCCAACTCTTCGATATGCCTCATCTGATTTGCTATATAAGGGAAAAATATACGATTAAAAGCGGGGTTTGTATCTATCCACTCTTTTACTTTATAAACAGGCAGACGAAGAGCCTCTCCATCTTCGAGTATCTCGGTTGATATCTCGTGTATCTTTCCATCAAGTAGAGTGATAACATCAAACATATCACCCATTCCAAGCATAAATATAGTCTGCTCTTTTGAATTTTCAAGATTTAACTGATACACCTTAACTCTTCCACTAAGAAAAATGTAAAAATGCTCCATCGTATCTTCACTATCAAAAAAGTAGTCGCCTTTTTTAAAACGAACCAATTTTGCATAACTGTTTATCTCATCTTTGAGTCTATTGTTAAGATTCTCAAAAAGTTTTATCTCATGTTTTTTCATAAAGAAATTATATCAAAAAAGATATAATCCAAAAAACTACTGATGGAATGATGGGATTAAAATGTTAGATACTTTTATTTTTGATATGGATGGTACGCTACTTGACTCTAGCGCTGCCATGACTTATAGTGTAAATTTTGTGAGAAAAAAACTTGGACTTAAAGAGATAGGCAAAGAGTATCTTGAGTACCATCTCAATACTCTAAACGAGACTCTAGCACTTCAACTCTACGGTACTTCAGAATACACAAAAGAGCAACAGGAGCTTTTCAGAAATCACTATCTCGAAAACTCTGCAAAGTTCATAAAGCCTTATGATGGAGTTATAGAGTTGCTTGAGTTTTTAAAATCAAAAGACAAAGAGTTACATATAGCTACAAATGCTCCCGATTTTTTCGCAAAAACGATGCTCTCTAACTGTAAATTGGATAATTTTTTCACTCAGATTGTCGGTGCAAACAATGTAGAAAGATCAAAACCTCATCCCGATATGTTAGAGCTTCTATGTCCAAACAGCTCTACATATAGAGCTGTTTTTATAGGTGACAGCATCAAAGATGAGATGGCAGCCAAGAATGCTAATATGCAGTTTATATTTGCTGATTGGGGTTATGGAGAGAGTCAAAGTGCTAAAAATAGGCAAAAAAATATAGAGGAATTGTATAATTATCTAAAAAATATTCTAATAAGATAGTTTTACTCTTATTTAAGGAAACATAGTATATATTTATGAAAAACATAAAAAGGCATTAAGATGATATTTAGCGATGAAGATATATACAAAGCAGTAAAACATTACCTTCCGCAAGTAAATGAGTATGTAAAATCCCACGGCGGGGCTATAAAACTTTTGGGTGTAAAAGATGGGACAGTCTATATAGAACTCACAGGAAGCTGTCACGGATGTTCCATGAGCCTTATGACTACAAAAATGGTGGTTCAAAAGCAGTTAAGAGAGCTGATCTATCCTGAACTACTAGTGATAAATGTAGATGGTACCGAACAAAATAGACTCCCTGAAGAGTACTATATAGACAAGCAAGATGAGATAGAACTCAACAAAAGCACAAAAGATAAACTTTTTGATAAAATCAAAAAGTTTTTATAGATTTAGATGGGCTTTTGCCCATCTAATATATTAAAATGTGTTTGGTCTCTATCTACCTGATAAGTATAAGGCTACGGCTTGGAAAGGTTTTCCTTTTATCTTTCCGCATAGATTATGCTCTTTTATATATATTTTTGCAAGGGCTGGGTTTGTAAATCTCTTTTTAGTCATTTTGCATTTTTTATTGTATATTTTTCTACCCATTTTTGCCATTTTTGCCTGTTTTTTCTTTATACCCATCATCTCTTTTTTTAGATTTTTCTCAACCATAGGCTCAAGTTTAGCATAGCTCATAATCTTGCCGCCGAATTTTTTAGCAAACTTTTGCGCAGCACTTTTTGTGCCAAATGCATACTTGCTTACCATAGACATGGTGCCAGGTTTTTTTGATCCTACAACATAAAAAGCCTTGGTAGCAGGTATAAATTTCAAAGTCGTATTGTCAACAACTTCTGGATCAACTGGTTTTGTACCATTTTTTACAGCCTCTTCAACCATACAATGGATTGAGCAGTATTGATGCACTTTACCATTAACTTTTGCAGCATGATTTGTCTTATAAAACATAGGAAGTGTCATTCCACACACTTTACAAAACATCTTTCCTTTACCCTGCTGTAAAATCTCAGCCTTTTTCATACTAACTGCTCTGAAGTTTTTCATCTTCATATTTTTTTGCATTCCGCCTGCAACTAAAAGTAGCGAAGAAGCTACTAACATCAAGAAAATTTTTCTCATAACCTAGACCCCTTTAAATTTTTTGAAATTATAAAACATGTTTGTTAAATTTGTATTAATTAATATAAATTTAACAAACACTTAGTAAAATACGCAAATGAAAAAATCAACACTCATACTAATTCTTATAATCACAACACATCTTTTTGCCGACTATTCTAAAGAAGCAACACTACAGCCAAAACTTTTCCAAAGCGGAGGAGAAAAGCAGTGGTCGCCTATAACAGGGCAGAAGATTACAAAATTTTACAAAACAACATATGTGGCAAAGCTAGCATCAAATGGAAGATTTAGGCAATACACCTCCATAAGTGAACTTCTCATGGATGCAAAGGAGAGTGGCATAGATATAAACTCCACTCTTGTCATAGATGCTAAAACACAAAAGTACATAGATGCAAAAGAGGCATATTTTTTGTTAAATTCTACAATTGACCCCACATTTGGAGTTGTCGGAACTCTTGCTTTTAAAGATAAAAAAACTGCTCTTGGATTTGAAAAAATATATGGTGGTAAAATCGTAACTTTTAAAAAGGCTCTACATGTAGCGCAAAAAAATCTCAAAAATAGTATCTATTTTATGAGTAATATATACAAAAAGAAACTATACCCAATGGGTGAAAAAATCTATAAAAAAAGATGTAAAAATATAGATTTAAGCGACTACATCGAAATCAATGAGCTAGAGAACGACATATCAAAAGGTAAAATTTGTGGGGATTTAAGTGATAAACATACCTTTGCATTGGCTCTTTACCTATGGGATGTCAAAAGAGAGGGAGGCATCAGCAACAATACCCAAAAAGTGAAAGTCAAAGAGGATGAAAAATGCCCAGTATGCGGTATGTTTGTTTATAAATATCCAAGATGGGCTGCACAAATATTTTACAAACATGGCGATCATGAACATCATCTATCATTTGACGGCGTAAAAGATATGATGAAATTTTACTTCAATGCTACAAAATGGGGTAGATACGATTTTGCAAAAAAGAAAAATATCTCAAAAATGCTAGTAACTGACTACTACACTCAAAAAGCTATAGATGCAAGAGATGCATACTTTGTAATTGGAAGCAATATATATGGTCCTATGGGAAATGAACTGATTCCATTTTCTACAAAACAAGAAGCACAAAACTTCAAAGAGGATCACGAAGGCAAAAAAGTCCTAAAATTTAACGAGATAAAAGAGAGCCTACCGTATAGTTTAGACACAAAGTAGTTGAAAATCTAATGTGGGAGTTTTATCGTAAATTCTGCTCCATTGTCTGCATTTTGCACTTCGATGCTACCGCTGAATTTACTCTGTATCACAAGTCTTGACATATATAGACCGATACCGGTTGATGGAGTCTTTTTTCTACTCTTAAATGGTTTAAATATATCATCTATCGGCTCTACATGTACGCCTCCCGCATTGTCTTTGATGCTCAAAATTATATCCGTTGGCGTATCTTTTAGAGATATAAGGATTCTCGGATCTACTACTTCTCTATTCTTTACAACATCTAACATATTTTGCAAAATAGAGAGCACAACATGAGCCAATGAGTTAGAGTTACCATAAATAGTGATTTTTGAGTCTATCTCTTTTACTAAAGTTATTTGGTTTAACCTCAGCAGAGACTCCACTATCTTTAGTGCTTGATCTATAGATAAAATCGGGTTAAATATGCTGTTTTCGCTCACTCTGTAAAAGTTTTGAAAATTTGTGATAGTATCTGACATAAACTGTATAATATCCTCATTTTTACTCACATCTTTTGCTAGCTCATTTCCTGCTAGTTTTTTTCTGATATACATACAGTTAAAATTCAGCTCTGCCAAAGGCTGTCTCCACTGGTGGGCTATGATGGCTATCATCTCACCAAGAGCTGCAAATTTTGCCTGCTGTTGAAGGACTTGATCTTTGAGCTTCTCTTTTGTTATATCTTGAACATTTGCAACGATAGCTATTCTCTCATTTTCACCACTTGTTCCAAAAGAGATTCTGATAGGAAATATTTTTCCCTCTTTGTTTATGGCCTCTAACTCAGCCACTTTGCCAACCTCTTGTAAATCCAATCTTTTTAAAAACTCATTTACACCATCATCATGCAGTATCTTGTACTGTTTTGGTATAATCTTGTCAAATGAGGATTGATGTAGCATCTCCTCTTTTGTGTAGCCAAAAATTCTCTGTGCCATTTTATTGTAAGTTCGGATCCTTAGATCCCTATCAAGAGTGATTATCGCATTTGTGGAGGACTCTATAACAGCATTTGAATAATCTTTTTGTGCCGTCAAATCCTTGGTATCCTGCTTGATTCTATTGTTTGCAGGTCTAAATATAAATATAGCCTCAAAAAAGAGTGTTAAAAGCGTAGAGATAAAGATAAACAACTCTACCTGTTTTAATTTTCTAGTATTCTCTTTTGCTTCAGAAAGATACAAAACAACTGCTTTGTTTAAATCTTTCAGCATTTCATTGGAGTGTTTCAAAAGATATGTCAAACTTCTTCCATCTCTAGAGTCATAAAAACGGTTTGCATGAAAAAGATAAGTCTCTACTTTTTTATCCAACATAACAGGTTTTTGAAAATATAACTTTTTTAACTCATCAGACATAGGGGCATGAGCTAACTGCTTATGAGATTCTGCCATCTCTTTGATAATAGGAGCAATCTCATTAATCTTATAATATATAGAGTAAAATGCAATCTTTTGAGCAAAAATCTTCTGCCTGCTGCTTAGATTTATCATCTTTCCATTATCTGCTTGTGAGGATATGAGATGATCTAGATTAAAGTACGCTAGAGTCGATAATAACGCTATAAGTGACAGCGCAAAAACATACCGTTTAGTAAAACTAATAGATTTTAACACATACTACTCCAAAATTTTTATCATATTATATAGTTTTTTGTGTTACAATCAAGACATCAAGAACAAAAGGCTCTATTTTATGGATGAGAAATTTGAAATCATTTTAAACCAAAGCTCAATTTTACTAGCAGAAGATGAGCAAAGAGTTAGAGAGAGTTTCAAAAAAGTGTTGTTGTTATATGTCGATGAAGTCTATACCGCAGCCGATGGCGAAGAGGCATATGAACTCTACAAAAAACACAATCCAAGCATCATCATAACAGATATAAAGATGCCAAAGATAAACGGGCTAGAGTTAATCAAAAAAATCAGACAAAAAAATAGAGATATTCCGATCATAGTTACTAGTGCATATACAGATCAGGATTTTTTACTTGAATCCATAAAACTCTCTTTGGTTGAATATGTCGTAAAACCTATAAAAGAGAGAGATCTAAGCAGACTCTTAAAAGAGTGTGCACAAAAGCTATATGAAAAATCAGAAAAAGTCGTTAAACTAACCAATGACTCGTTATATGACTTTGAAAATAAAATCTTATCGATCAAAAAAGAGTCCATATCACTAACACAAAAAGAGATAGAATTTTTTGAGATTTTACTAGCTCATAGAGGCAATTTAGTCACAAAACAGGACATAGAAGACAAACTATACATCTATGAAGAAGCACCTCCTAGTGCGCTTAAAAACCTAGTTTTTAAATTAAGAAAAAAACTAAACACAGATATCATCCAAACTGTTGGAAAACTCGGCTATACAATCGCATAAATGGTACTTAGTATATTTTTTTAACACTTTTTTAACAATAGCGACCCAAAAGAAACTCAGCTTATAGTAAAATTTCAATACAGTTTGTTAAAAATTCGTTAAATATGGTTCCTTACTCTTGACAACAATCAAGATACAAGGCGGAAGAAAACGATACTATTTCGTTTCCAAAAAAA
>Ga0256840_1002570_pt1 | contig 15827 bp, 16 predicted proteins | sample 355202metaG_FD_185969 | JGI IMG/M metagenome (GOLD analysis project Ga0256840, IMG submission 185969) | Hydrothermal vent microbial communities from Mid Atlantic Ridge, Atlantic Ocean - 355-202 | ecosystem: Environmental > Aquatic > Marine > Hydrothermal vents | place: Atlantic Ocean: Mid... | reverse complement strand
ATTGTGCGATGTCGAAACCTACAACTTTATATTTCTCTGAAAATGCGTGGGCTAGGGGTAATCCTACATAGCCTAGACCTATAACTGCTATTTTATTATTTTTCATTTTTTTTCCAAATCATAAATTATTTTAAATCTCATAGAAGAGACTCATAAATGTTAAATAATTATAACCAAATAGTTGTGAATTGGAAAAGTTTATTATCTTAAAATGATGGAAACAGTGAATAATGTATGATTTATAGAAATTAAAATTATTTTTTATAATTAGAATTATTTTTTTATATTATTTTATATTTTTATGGGAATGATTTTCTACTTTTTTATCACACCGTGTTATTATGGTCAGGTACTTAAGCCTTTCGGCGTGGATTTTTCTTTATGCAGGTGTGTTGTGTGGTGCGTTGGAAAACGCACCCTACGGTCGCATAGGTTTAAGGATGTTTGGTTTTATGCCAACAAAGGGCAGAGACATGCTTCTGCCCCTACGTTTTAGAAGGAATCATCTTTAGGTCGTATCTATCCTTTAGCTCTCCTGTCACAGAGTTGTTCTGTATGAGTTCTTGAAGAATCTCATAGTTTCTGTCACTGTCTCCTATGTTAAAAAGCTTCATTATGGCTTTGTAGTCACTAGCGACATTGCTATCGAGCATTTTGTTTGGCATGATACATTTATTAAAATTGTATTCGGTAATAAAGTAATTTACCAATGTTGAATTGTAGATTCTCTCTTCGGCCTCTTCCTTAAATAGGTAACCGTTGTACCAAATTTTAACTTTTTCTAAAAGGGCTTCTTTGTCTATATCAGGACATTTTTTAAATATACTTTGTGTTAAAGAGTACTGTACCTCTTCATCTGTAAATCCTGCTAGAGCATTAAACTCTTTTTTGTGGGTAATATGTTTGATAATATTAAACCCAGAACTCAAACTGTCAAGTGTAATAGGGGTGACTCCTGTAATGAACATTTTTTGAACCACACCTGAAAGAGTTGCTGTATTAAGCCTGTTGGTGTTTTTATTGTGTCCAGTTTATGGATATGTTTGCTATAACCATACGCCATAAAGTATTTGTAAATAGATACTTTTACATTATCTCTAAAGCCGTCATATATTATTTTCATACCACCATCAATATTAATCCCTGAAAACTCAAAAAATAGAATCCTATAACTATTTTTTAATGGTGTAGGATGTTGACAAATATAGGTATCATGAAAAATAGCCTCAAACTCATGAGCAGAGTTTTCATCATAGTAGTATTATAATACGTTAAAGACAACAGTTTATAGACAAGGAAAAGAAGAAGTTATTAGATTAAAACAGAAAAGTTTAGATGGAATTTTGGGAAACTACAGTGGACGAGAAGAGAGGAATATAAAGATTTTAGAGGCTATCTCTGATGGATATAAGCAGAGTGAGATAGCTCGATATTTAGGTTTGACCAGTGCAGGGGTTTCTTATGTAGTTAGGTTACAAAACTAAAATAGGATTAGTTTTGTGACTTGGATCTTGAGAACCTTACTCTTTATATTTTTCCAAATACCACTCAACCGTCTTCAAAATCCCAGACTCAAAATTTTCATCGGCCAACCAGTTAAGTTCAGTTTCTAGTTTGGTTGCATCAATAGCATAACGTCTGTCATGTCCTGCTCGGTCTTCTACAAAGGTGATGAGTTCTTTATAGGATGTGGTATTTGGAATTTTTTCATCAAGTATACTACAGATGGTATCGACTATTTGTAGGTTGGTACGTTCGTTTCTTCCACCTATGTTGTAGGTGTTGGCTGTTTTACCTGTGTGGTAAACGATATCGATACCTTTACAGTGGTCAAGAACGTAGAGCCAGTCACGAATGTTTTTACCATCACCATAAATAGGAATAGACTCACCGGCCAATGCTTTACGTATAATGGTGGGGATGAGCTTCTCATCGTGCTGTTTTGGTCCATAGTTGTTGGAACAGTTGGTGATTACCATGTTGAGTCCATAGGTTTCATTGTAAGCACGCATAATCATATCTGAACTGGCTTTAGAAGCTGAGTAGGGTGAGTTTGGTGCGTAGGGAGTATCTTCTCTAAAGAGACCTGTCTCACCCAATGTTCCATAGACTTCATCGGTTGAGATGTGGTGAAATCTACACTCTTTATAGGCTTCTTTGTATTTGAAAGGAGCATCCATCCAGTAGTTTTTTGCCACATCAACCAAAGTGTAGGTTCCATTAACATTGGTCTCTATAAAAATTCCAGGAGTTTTTATGGAGTTGTCTACATGTGACTCTGCAGCGAAGTGAATAACTCCTTGTATGTCATACTCGTTAAAGATAAACTCCACCAATTCACGGTTACAGATGTCACCCTTTATAAACTTGTATCGAGGATTAGATTCACACTCTTTTAGGTTTTCTAAATCACCAGCATAGGTAAGTAGGTCGAGGTTAATAATGTTATAGTTTTCATACTTATCTAAAAAGTAGGGTACAAAGTTTGACCCTATAAATCCTGCACAGCCAGTTACCAATATATTATTCATAGTAGTTTACTCCATATTCAAATAGTTCGTTTGTTTCACTAAGTAGAGGTTGCAGCTTATCTTTAGCAGAAAGATTAAGCTCTTCGTTCTTTAATATCCAATCAATATTAAGGGCTTCATCATTAAAAAGAATGCCTCTATCATTTTCAGGACTGTAGTAGTTGTCTACTTTATAAGCAAAAACAGTATCATCTTCTAAGACCACAAAAGCGTGAGCAAATCCCCTTGGTACAAAGAGTTGTCGTTTATTTTCTGAACTCAGCTCTACAGCCACATGTTCCCCAAAAGTAGGACTCCCTTTTCGTATATCTACAGCCACGTCAAGAACTTTTCCTTGAATGACTCTAACCAGTTTGGTTTGTGCTTTAGGAAAAAGTTGATAGTGCAGACCTCTAAGTACACCTTTTGAGCTTTTTGATTCATTGTCTTGACAAAAGTTGACTTTAAAACCTAAAAATTCTTCCAGTTTGTCGGTTCGAAAGGTCTCTACAAAATAGCCTCTATCATCACCATGTACTGTGGGTTCAATAATGACAACATCAGAAATATCAGTTCGTATAAAATTCATTAGTTCACCTTAATCTTGGTATCGATTTCTGACTCATTTGCTCTACGAATCAAATATTGACCATATTGGTTTTTCTTTAGTGGCTCTGCCAGTTGTAAAAGTTGCTCTTTAGAGATGTACCCTTTGTCAAATGCTATCTCTTCAAGACAAGCAATTTTAAGACCTTGTCTCTTCTCAATGGTTTGAATAAATTGACTGGCCTCAAGTAGCGATTCATGGGTACCTGTATCTAGCCAAGCATAACCTCTACCCATTAACTCTACTTTTAATCGTTCTTCATCTAAATAGTCTTGATTTAAGCTGGTAATTTCCAGTTCACCTCTTGGACTGGGTTTAACCTCTTTTGCTTTTTGTACCACATCATTGGGATAAAAGTAGAGACCAATAACGGCATAGTTACTTTTTGGAGTTTCTGGTTTCTCTTCCAAAGAGGTAACATTTCCACTGCTGTCAAATTCAGCTACTCCATAACGTTCTGGATCTTTTACATAGTATCCAAAGACGGTTGCTTTATTCTCTTCTTTAACATTTTCTACCGATTTGGCAAAGAGTTCAATTAATCCTTGTCCATAAAAGATATTGTCTCCCAAAACCAAACAGACATCAGAGTGACCAATAAACTTTTCACCAAGAATAAATGCTTGTGCCAATCCATCTGGGCTTGGCTGTACCACATATTCAAATTTCATACCTATATCTGAACCGTCCCCTAGTAACGCTTCAAAGTTTGGTAAATCTTTTTGGGTAGAGATAATCAATATTTCTGTAATACCTGCCAACATTAAAACGGATAATGGATAGTAAATCATTGGTTTATCATAAATGGGTACCAACTGTTTACTTACCCCTTTTGTAATGGGGTAGAGTCTTGTTCCACTTCCTCCTGCTAAAATTATACCTTTCATTTCTCTTCCTTTTTTATATCATTGATATACCAAGATATTGATTCGCTCAGACCTTTTTCAAGGGTATGGGTTGGTTCATATTCTAAAAGTTTTTTCATTTTATCTATATTGGCATTTGAGTGTCGAATGTCTCCTGCTCGAAAGTCTCGGTAAATCGGTTCTTTTATCTCTAAGTCGGGTAAATTTTCTTGGATACCTTTCACAATAGCAGTGTAGAGATTATTGAGTGTCTCTCTCCCTCCAATGGCCGTATTGAAAGCTTGACCATAGGCTTTAGGGTTTTGGGTAGTTCCTGCTAAAATATTGGCTTGAACAACATTGTCTATATAGGTAAAGTCTCTACTGGTTTCACCATCCCCATTAATAAACAGATCTTCTCCATTTAAAATTTGTCCTATCCATTTAGGTACAACAGCAGCATAAGCACCATTGGGGTCTTGTCTTTTCCCAAAAACATTAAAGTATCGCAGTCCAATGGACTCCATACCGTAACATCTATGAAAGACACCCATATAGAGTTCATTGACATATTTGGTCACTGCATAAGGTGAAAGTAGATTTCCTGTACGCTCTTCTACTTTTGGAAGCTCTTCTGAGTCTCCATAAACCGAAGAGGAGGAGGCATAGACAAAACGTTTAACGCCATTATCTTTTGCAGCTGTTAACATGTTTAGAAAACCTGTAACATTGGCATGATTGGAGATAACAGGGGTATCAATAGAGCGTGGTACAGATCCAAGTGCTGCTTGGTGCAATACGATGTCTACATTTTTTGTAATCGTTTGGCAGGTTTCAAAATCAGTAATGTCCCCTTCTATAAAAGTGAAGTTTTCCCACTGATCAGAAGAGACAGAGGCTTTTATATGTTCTAAGTTGTAGGCATGTCCTGTAGAAAAATTGTCCAAAGAGACAACTTTTTGGTTAAGTTTTAGAAGGGCTTCAGCCAGATTGGATCCGATAAATCCTGCAACACCTGTAACAAGCCATGTTTTTTGATTGTTTAATAAATTGTTTTTAACTAAATTGTATTTCATTAGACTTCTTTTTCTGAGAGTAAATTTAAAATTTATTATATATAAAGAAGTCTATTAAATACCTTTTCTTCTTAAAACTACATCTATAGTTTGGAGTATTACTTTTAGTTCAATAAAAAGTGACCAGTTCTTGATATATTTTAAATCATAACCCAATTTTTGCTTTGTATCATAAATGTTTCTTCCATAAGGGTAACAGACCTGTGCAAGTCCTGTAATCCCTGGTCTAACCAAGTGACGATTGTGATACTCTTCAACCTCTTTTTCATATTGACTTACCAATACATCCCACTCAGCCCTAGGACCGATGAGGTGCATTTCACCTTTGATAATGTTTATAATTTGAGGAAGTTCATCAATTCTTGTTTTACGCATAATTTGCCCAAAAGGAAAGATTCTTAAATCTTGATCCTTAGTATAGAGACCATCTTCAGTGGGGGTATGAATATGCATACTTCTAAATTTATAACAAGTAAATGGCTTTCCATAAAGTCCTATACGTGTTTGTTTAAAAAAGATAGGGCCAGGAGACTCTTTTTTAATACGTGAGACAACAAGTACTATAATAGGTAGGCTCAGAAGACCAAGTAAAAAAACAGATATATAATCAACCAACCGTTTTAAGATGTATATACTTTTTGAATAACTTTTTAAATTTGAACGATTAGATGGTCTATAGAGTTGTGTATTATGTGGTGTCTTAGGCATATTGGCATTCACAAATAATCCTTTTTATTATAATTTTTAAATTTAAAATATTATAACATGAAAGGAAGCATGAAATACTGATATTCCCAAAAAATAAATTAAATTTATTCTTTTTGTATAGAATCTGAATCTAAAATTATTTTTTATAGTTTGGTTAATGTCTGAAAGAGTATATAAAGCGTGTTAATTTGTAATGAAATATTTTTTTGATAGAATGCAAAAAGTTGAAAAAAAGGTTCAAAATGAATTTAACACATCTGGATGAAAATAATAAACCAAAGATGGTCGATGTATCGAGTAAAGAGGATACCACGCGTATTGCCGTTGCTTCGGGTATCATTGAAGTAACACCCGATGCTTATACAGCAGTGGTTTCAAATATGGCAAAAAAAGGTCCTGTATTACAAACAGCTGTTATTGCAGCCATTCAAGGAGCAAAACAGACAAGCGCACTTATTCCCATGTGTCACCCCTTATTGTTGAGTTCTGTTAAAACGGAGATTGAAGAGCTACCTAAACTTCCGGGGTTTAAACTAACTTTAAGAGTTAAGCTAAAAGGGCAAACAGGAGTAGAGATGGAAGCATTGACGGGGGTTAGTGTGGGTCTGTTGACCATTTATGATATGTTAAAAGCCATCGATAAAGGGATGGTCATTAGAAACGTACAACTAGAAGAGAAATCAGGAGGTAATTCAGGTGATTTTAGACGGTAATTCTTGTGAGAAACCACAAATAGAGTATCCATGTGAATGGGGTTATAAGATAATAGGAACAAGCAAAGTAGATTTGGAAGCGTGTGTTTTTGATGTAATGGGAAGTCGTGACTACACTACAGCAAAAGGACATACCTCAAGCAAAGGGAAGTTTCATGCTTTAAGTACAGCGTGTCATGTAGCATCACAGGAAGATAGAGATGCTTTGTTTAAAGCTTTTCAAGACCATAAAGATGTGAAGATGGTTATTTAGGTTTAACTCTTTTTTTCGGAAGTGATGGCTTTAGCCTCACCAATTTTTGGGAGTAAACTCGCCACTTCCAAAACTTTTTGTGTTAGTATGGCTGTAATCATAGAGAGTATAACATAGACTAAAAAGAAGTAGAGTCCTACTTGGATCTCTGCTTCACTTATGCCTCCACCGTTGCTGGTTAAGTAGACCAAGAATGTTGCTACCACAAAAACATCTATCATGGACCATTTTCCTATATGTTTGAAGAAGTTGACCAGGTGTCTGCTCCATGGGTGTTTATGAAAGAGTAGCGTAGAGGTGAGGGTTAAACTTTTTAGTAGAGGTAAAAGTACGGAAAAAAGTAAAATGGTAATGGCAACGGCCGTTTCTCCAGTCTCGAAGAGTTTATTAATAGAGCCAATAATCCCTTTGGATTCAAATGATAAAATAACATCTCCTAAGTATTCTACCTCTTTATGTATGGTAACCATAAGTATGGGGTTAATCAATCCATAGATCAAAGAGATAAAGGTTGCAAAACTCAAAGTTAGGGCAGCACCCCTTAAGGTACAGCTGAAGGCAGACAATAAGATAGCTCCCAAGACGCCCATAAAGTAGTAGAGGTAGAGCGTACTCTTATTTTTAGAGACTCTCTGTTTCTCTCTTAGTTCTTGCAGTAAAATTTTACTCTCATTTTTAACAAGTCCAAAGGATATAATGGAGGTGAGTTCATCTATTTTACCACTGGCCAAACCATTGGCATCACAGGCAGCAGCTATTTGACTGGTGGTCATCTCATAAGCTTTAGCATGTTGATAGGTAATTAAACCAAAGTATCCCATGGTAGTGAGTAATCCAAGCATTATAAATGTTCGTAATAATTTAATCATAAACGATTATGACTTTTTATTTATTATAAAAATCTAAAAAAGCTTGTTATTGAGATTTTTAAACCCTTTATTAATGCAAAAATAGATAAAATCTTTATGTAATAAATAAGAACAATAGGAGACTTTTTGAAAAGCAATCAATATTCCGTTAAAGTATATGAGACACAAATTGATGATGAAGAGAAATTTATTAATTTTTTTGATGCCAATTATACACTTTTTAAAGACCATCTTATTGTTATACAGGGTGATTTACCAAAGAGTATTGAGACCTATTTAAAAGTTAAATCGTTAAAATATTTACACAATATAGCGTTACCAAAAGGTAGAAGCAGGAAAGCGTTGGAGGAGGAGTTAAATGCTGAAAAAACAGAATTGGCTGTTTCTCAACAAATTGCTGAAGCAAAAGTAGAAAAACTCTCTTCACAGTTACAAAATAATTTGACCGTACTGGATGATATGATTAGAAGTGGTCGTGAACTCAATATAGAAGGTGACTTACTTCTACTCAATCGTGTTAACAGTGGAGCTACCATTAATACTTTGGGCAATATTATTGTTACCAAGATAGTTGAAGGTGCCATTCGTTGTAATGGAAACTTTATGATGTTAATGGCTTCACCAAAAGCCAACATTATTTTTCATGGTGTTGAAGTAGAAAACAAACTTCTCGAAAATCGACTCAACAGAGTTGAATTAAAGAATAATGAAATAATAATAACCCCCGTGTTAAAAAAGGAGATAAATTGGGCATAGTAATTGCAGTAATTAGTGGGAAAGGTGGTGTTGGTAAAACAACAGCTACAGCAAACCTGGGTTTAGGAATAGCACTAAACGATAAAAAATGTGTTGTGGTGGACTTTGATATAGGACAGCGTAATCTCGATATGATTTTAGGTCTAGAAAATCGTGTGGTTTATGATATTGTGCAGGTAATGGATGGTGATGCTTCTGTAAAACAGGCACTTATAAAAAGTAAAGTAAATGATAACCTCTTCTTTTTGGCAGCATCACAAAGTAAAGATAAAACAGTTTTAGAGTCTGAGAAGGTACAAAAGTTGGTAGTTGCTCTTAAAGAGGATTTTGACTTTGTTATTTTAGATGCACCAGCTGGAATAGAGAGTGGGTATGAGCATACCATTGAGTTTGCTGATGCTGCGATTGTGGTGGTCAATCCAGAGGTTTCATCTATACGTGATGCAGACAGAGCCATTGGTATTTTAGATTCAAAGTCATATAAAGTTAAAAATGGTGAAGAGGTTGCTAAGTATCTTATTATTAATCGTATTGATGCAGATATGGTTCAAAAAGGTGAGATGTTAAAGAGTGAAGATATTTTAGAAATTTTAAGTGTGAAACTTCTTGGAAAAGTACCTGAAGATAAAGGTGTTATTGACGCTTCAAATCAAGGTAAACCAGTTATCTTAGATAAAAAATCGGTTGCTGGTCAAGCCTATATGCGTATTGCTTCTCGTCTTTGTGGTAAAAAAGTAGATATGAAAGATATAGAAGTTGCTAACTCTGGATTTTTCTCAAAACTATCTGGGATGTTTAGATAATGTTTGGATTTTTTAAAAGAAAGAAAAGTGCATCTGTTGCTAAAGATAGATTGACCATCGCGATTATGTCTGATAGAGACAGAACCAATGCTTATCCTTTTATGGATGAGATGAAAGCTGAAATCATTGAGGTGGTTAAAAAGTACATTGGTGTTAAAGGCGTTGAGATTAAAAAAGAGATTGATGGGGATCTTGAGGCATTGTCTATTGATGTAGAATTAGACAAAGAGACTATTGTTAAAGCATAGTGTGGGTTTTCCACCCACAACTATAGAATTTCAACTTTTTAGATTATGCTAAAACTTCTGGAATTCTAATCATCTGACCTGGGTAGATAAGGTCAGCATCTTTAATTACTTCAATGTTCGCATCAACAATATGTGTATATTTACTTCCATCATCATAAAACTTATCAGCAATTGCCCATAGCGTATCACCCTTTACAATGCTGTAAAAAATTTCTTCTGGAATTTCTCGAACGTTCTCTTCTGAAATCTGTTCCATGGTGACAAGTTGGTCTGCATTGACTTGTGCAATGCCTTCAACATTACCTGCTATTAAAATTGCTTTTTCTCTTGTAGGATAGTTTTGTGCCACACCTGCAAGGTCTACACGGTCACCCTCTACACCAACGGTTAGTCCATCTACTGGAAGTTCAGAAAAACTACTCTCTATCTCTTCTTTAATGGCAGCAGCATCATCCCCTTTGCCTAAAATCTTTTTACCTGCATCTGATATAAAATCGAAAAAACCCATTCTGTTTCCTTTTAAATTTTTTGTTACTAATAATTATATTCTATTAACCTTAAGACTCTTTAAGAATCCTTGGTAAAGTAATACCCATTTGACTTTGATATTTACCTTTCCTATCTTTATAGGTAGTCTCACACTGTTCATCACCTTCTAAAAAGAGCACTTGAGCAATGCCTTCATTGGCATATATTTTGGCTGGAAGGGGAGTGGTATTTGAAATTTCTATGGTAATATGCCCTTCAAATCCTGGCTCAAACGGTGTTACATTAACGATAATACCACAACGTGCGTAGGTACTTTTACCCAAACATATGGCCAACGTGTCCGATGGCATTTTAAAGTACTCAATGGTTCTTGCCAATGCAAAAGAGTTTGGTGGAACGATACAAACATCACCTTTAAAGTCTACCACATTGTTCTCATTAAAATCTTTTGGATCAACTACCTCTGCATTGATGTTGGTAAAGATTTTAAACTCATTACTCACTCGAATGTCATATCCATAAGAGCTCAGTCCATAAGAGACCACGCCCTCTCCAACCAATGCTTCACAAAAAGGTGTTATCATCTCTTCTTTAAGTGATTTTTCACGTATCCAACTGTCTGCTTTTAATCCCATGTATTGTTTCCTTGATTTTAGTGTGTTGCTTCGAAAGTGATGACTTTGGTCTCACTAAAAGGTGGGAGTAAACTCTCCACTTCCAAATTTTTTATAATCGAATAACACGAATGTTCGCGTTACTTTTTAATTTGTTGAAAAAATCTTGTCCTGCCTGTACTCTCTGCTCTTGAACCCACTGCATGGTTACAGCTTTTTTAACAGATTGAAAACCACTTTGTTGAGCTCCTTTTGACTTTACAAAGTAAGAGACAAAACCTTTTCCTGTGTTCACAGGTGGGGTAAAACTACCAGCCTCTGTAGCGTTAATAAGGGCAGAGAGTTGTGGACTCATCTCATTTGAACTTGCTAAAATGTTTTTTTTCTGAACACCTTGGGTGGGCTGAATAGGATTGGCTATTGCCTTCTTTAAACTCTCTGCAGAAGCAGATGCATAAACTACCAAGCTCATTTGTGTAGGAGCATTAGCAAAATTTTCTTTGTGGGTATTGTAGTAAACTTCAAGTTCATCATCCGAAGGTGCTGTAATGGTTCTTGCAATATGTTCCATAAAAAAACGCTCTTTTTTCATCTCATTTGTTAACTGCTTAATGTAAGCATCCCAGGTTAAACCTTTTTGTGCCAATATACTTTTCATCTGTGTCTCTGACATTCCTTTTGATGAAGCGATAGATTGAACTTTTGCTTGAACCTCAGACGGCTCTATTTGAATATTTGCTTTTTTTAAAGCCGACATCTCTAATCTATCTTTGATAAGTGCTTCAACGGCAGCCTGTTTTGACATACTCATTTTCTGTTGAACAGCTTGAATCTCTAAAGTTGTAATTGGTTCACCTTCAACATCAATGGCTATGGCATCAATAACTTGTGCCTGTGCAGTTATAAGGGTAAAGAGAAGAAGGGGTAAAATTTTTTTCATCTGATAATCCATTTAAATTTAATTGTAAAGATTATAGCAAAATAGGTTTATAAAACAAATTAGTTTAAAAGTGTAAGGTAATGCTTGACACTAATTTTTTTTTTAACTATAATTATGTATGAAATTTAAATCGGGGTCTGGTGTTGAAAGTTTTGTGAAGTAAAACGGAATGAAACTTTAAATACCTGACCCCAGAGCAGGAGCAACAAATGTCACTAAAAATGAAACATCTTATGGAAGAGACAGGGGAAAGCAAGTCGACCATTCTTTTTTATGTCAAAGAGGGTCTACTACCAGAGCCTGAAAAACCAAAACCAAATTTACATCTTTATGATGAATCGTGTATTAATATTATTAAATTTATAAAGTATTTACAAAACCAATTCTCTTATTCTATTGCTCAAATACAAGCGATATTTAAAGAGAACCAATTTACTTTTTCAGATGACTTCTCTATGATGTTGCGTTCTTTGCAGATGATGTCGAGAAGTTCGGATGGGAAGTGGTACAACGATGATGACTTTTTAGAGCTTTCAGAGTTACGTCAAAAAGAGTTGGACGATTATTTGAAAAGGGGTCTCTTGTTTCGGCAAGAGCAGGGGTTTTCTACCCAAGAGTTAAAGTTGGTAGAAGTGTTTAAACGAGCCAAACATTTGGGACTTGATGAGAAACTTTTTGAAGCGTATGTGAAGTCGGCACGGGAGTTGGCGAAGGTAGAGTATGCGTTGGGGTCACAGATGCTAGAGAGTGATAAATCTTTAAATAATGAACATTATGAATTACTATTTGATAGTATTTTGACATTGAAGCCTTATCTTTTTAATATGCATACAATGCAGGAACATCAGAGACAGATGGAGATGAAAAATTCATAACGCGTAGGTCGGGTTGCCCTCATCCCGACACAAATATGCATAAATAAAATGTTCAATAAAACCAAATAATATTGGCATAAAAAATATTAAATGAACGATGAATTTTTAATTTATTATGAATTATTGTCGGGATGAGGGCAATCCGACCTACGGAATTAAAATTCCAACAACAAGGAAATAAAACATGAAACAACTGTTCAAAATCGCAGGGTTTACACCCTATATATTTATCGTATTTTTAAACTCTATGACCGATTTGGGGCATAAGATTATTTTGCAAAATACTATTTTTAAAGCTTATGAGGGTACAGAACTGATAATCTTGACAGCCATTGTTAACGGTTTGATTTTACTACCCTTCATTTTCCTATTTTCTCCAGCAGGGTTTTTGAGTGATAAATACCCTAAAGTACAGATTATTCGAGTAGCTTCTTTGTCTGCCATAGGGATTACAACCCTTATTTTAGGTTCGTACCTTATGGGGTGGTTTTGGGTTGCGTTTGGATTGACCTTTGTTTTGGCTGCTCAGTCTGCTATTTATGGGCCTGCGAAGTATGGACTGATAAAAGAGATGGCTGGAAATGAAGAGTTGACCTCTGCCAATGCCATGGTGCAGTCGGTGACCATTGTTTCTATTTTAGCTGGAGCTGTGATTTACTCAATTTTCTTTGAGTCTTTTCTTGGGGATAGAAGCACCAATCCTGGTGAGATTTTACAATATATCTACCCACTTGGTTTTGCGTTAATTGGCGCTTCTATTGTGGAGTTTCTACTCTCATTACGGCTTATAAAAACCATTCAGATTAAAAAGAACATGCAGTTTAAACCTAAAAAGTATGCCAACTTGACCTACTTAAAAGGAAACATGAAGCTGTTGCAAAAGAGTCAAACGGTATGGCTGTCAATCATTGGTCTCTCTGTTTTTTGGGGAATCTCTCAGCTGGTGGTTGCCATATTTGGAGAACATCTTAAAAGTAAAATGGGCATTACCGATACAGTGGTAGCCCAAGGAATCTTGGCACTTTCGGGGGTGGGGATTGTGTTTGGTTCACTATTGGTTTCTCGTCTCTCTCGTAAGTACATTGAGACAGGTATTATTCCCATTGGTGCTTTGGGGGTGACGGTTTCACTCTTTTTTATTCCTATGTTTGAGTCGCTTACGGCTTTGGGTATTTTATTTTTCTTTTATGGTGTCTTTTCGGGACTTTTAATTGTCCCACTCAACACCCTTATACAGTTTGCAACCCCTAAACGGATGATGGGAAAGGTATTGGCTGGTAACAACTTTATGCAGAACATCTCCATGTTCTCTTTTTTACTTTTGACCACCTTGGTGGCGTATGCAGGGTATGAGAGTTCGACCCTTTTTCTACTGGCTTTTCTTGTGGCACTTGTAGGTCTTTTGTATACCCTTATAAAACTTCCCCAATCTATGGTACGTTTCTTTGTCCGTTTTATGTTTGGATTAAAGTACAACATTGAAGTAGAGGGCATTAACAATCTAAAAGGTAGCCGTGGGGTGTTGTTGCTTGGCAACCATGTCTCTTTCCTAGACTGGGCATGTTTACAGATAGCGTATCCGAAACAGATACGTTTTGTTATAGACAGAGCCTATTATGAACTGTGGTATTTTAAACCTATTTTTAAATTCTTTGGAGCGATTCCTATCTCTACTCGTGGTGGGAAAAATGCACTAAAATTGGTAGGTGAAGCACTTGAAAATGGTGATACCGTGGCACTTTTTCCCGAGGGACACCTCTCTCGTAATGGTCACTTGGGAACCTTTCAAAAAGGTTTTGAACTCGCAGTAACAGAGGTGAGTTCAGCTGTGATTGTTCCTTTTTACTTACGTGGTCTCTGGGAAGGTGGTTTTTCAAACGCCTCAGGTAAAATGAAAAATAGAAACCTCAAAGATGTGGGTGTTATGTTTGGAAAAGCGATGAAGATTCATAGCTCTGCTGTGGAGGTCAAAGAGCAGGTGACCAAACTCTCCATCTACTCATGGAAAAATTACATGGCACGTTTAGATACCTTGCCTAAAACATGGATAAAAGAGGCGAAAAATGTGGGTTCAAAACTAAGTATTGCTGACTCAACAGGCGTGGAGCTTTCTGGTCATAAGTTTATAACAGCTGTTTTTCTTATGAGAAAGAAGTTTAAACAACTTTTAGGAGCAGAGCAAAATGTAGGACTGATTGTTCCCACATCAGCAGGAGGAAGCATTGCGAACATGGCAACTTTGACGTTAGGAAAAACCATTGTTAACCTTAACTACTCTTCGGGAACGCAGAGTCTGAAACATGCCATTGCGTTGGCAGGGATAAAACAAATTATCTCTTCAAAGCAGTTTGTGACCAAACTCAAAGCCAAAGGGTTTGACCTAGAGGAGGCGATGGAGGGTGTGGAAGTGCTTTACTTAGAGAGCATAAAAGCTCAAATGAGTAAAGGAGAACAGTTGTTCATGTTCTTGCAGGTGAAGTTTTTACCAGCCTCATTGCTTAGTGCTTGTTATGTAAAACGTGTGCCTACAAGTGACACAGCAGCCATTTTGTTCTCAAGTGGAAGTGAGGGAACACCTAAGGGGATTGAGTTGACCCATCAAAATGTTTTGGGGAATATCAAGCAATTTATTAATGTCATAAACCCCAATGAAGATGATGTGATGTTGGGTACTTTACCTATTTTTCACTCATTTGGTCTAACGGTGACCACCTTTGCTCCTCTAATAGAGGGTATTCCTGTGGTCTGTCACCCTGATCCAACCGATGGAATGGGTATCGCTAAAATGTCTGCAAAGTATAATGCGACCTTCCTCTTTGCCACAGCGACATTTTTTAGACTCTATGCAAGAAATAAAAAGATTCATCCCTTGATGTTTGACAAATTGCGTATGGTCATCGCAGGAGCTGAAAAGCTACCCAGTGAGATACGCCAACTCTTTAAAGAACGATTTGGAAAAACCATTTATGAGGGCTATGGAGCAACCGAAACCACGCCTGCTGCATCATGTAACATTCATGATGCCATTGTGCCTGACACTTACCATGTGCAAGTGGGTAATAAAATAGGAACCGTCGGTATGGCACTTCCTGGTTCTGCATTTATGATCGTTGACCCTGAGAGTTTTGAGCCATTGCCTGTGGGTGAAGATGGTATGATACTCATCGGTGGAACGCAAGTAATGAAAGGTTATTTGGGTGATGAAGAGAAGACCAAAGATGTCATTAAAGAGATAGATGGCATTCGTTGGTACATTTCAGGTGACAAAGGTCACTTGGACAAAGATGGCTTTTTAACCATTGTTGACCGTTATAGTCGTTTTGCAAAAGTGGGTGGTGAGATGGTGAGTCTTGGCTTAGTAGAGGGTGAAATCGGTAATATTTTAAGTGAAGATGAGCAGATAGCACTAACAGCCATACCAGACGATAAAAAGGGAGAACGCTTAGTCCTTTTGTTTGAGGGAGAGCGAGATTTAGAGGAGTTAAAAGTTGCGATTAAAGCCATAGGTATGAACCCACTAT
>Ga0256840_1002569_pt1 | contig 15831 bp, 15 predicted proteins | sample 355202metaG_FD_185969 | JGI IMG/M metagenome (GOLD analysis project Ga0256840, IMG submission 185969) | Hydrothermal vent microbial communities from Mid Atlantic Ridge, Atlantic Ocean - 355-202 | ecosystem: Environmental > Aquatic > Marine > Hydrothermal vents | place: Atlantic Ocean: Mid... | reverse complement strand
GGGCCTTGTAAGGAAAATATCTTTTACCCGTATTCATCTCAATGTCACAGACAAATCTCTTAAGAGGATTAATTGCAACTGCTTCGTCAACAAGTTGTCTTCTGCATTCAACTTCACAAAAAGCTGGGCATATTCTTCCAATAACAGTGGGAAAGGGATTTCTCTCCTTGATTTTCTGCACAGCACCTGCGTTATCACCCTTTCTTATCAGTCTTATATATTCACGGACATCTATACCTGAAGGACATGCTCTCTGACACGGAGTAACACACTCGTCCTCAGTATACTCACGCATGATTCTCCGTGTAACCGAGGTAAGTCGGATAATATGTTTGGGACAAATTCTTTCACAGGCTCCGCACCCTGTACATTTTTCCTGATCAACCTTGGGAAGCCCGTCATCTCCCATTGAAAGCGCCCCGAACTTACAGGCAGTAACACAGGTACCAAACCCAAGGCAGCCAATATTGCATATTTTCATCCCACCGGCAAGTATGGCTGCAGCTCTGCAGTCCTCTATGCCATCATAATCATATTTAATATCAGCATCATCTTTACCATAATGACACCCCGGTTCAGAGAATTCAGGTTCCCTTTCTCCAATGGTGACACCCATAAGCCCTGCAATAAGAACAGCAACCTCAGGACCTGATGCCACACAGGAATCAGGTGAAGATTGTCCTGCAACAATGGCCTCGGCATTTGCCGAACAGCCTGGATATCCGCAACCTCCGCAGTTTGCTCCGGGTAAAACTTCTTCAATTGCAGTTACCCTGGGATCAACATAAACATAAAAAATTTTTGAAGCAAATGCCAGAACACCACCAATAACAAGGCCAAGCCCACCCATTAAAATAATCGCTTCAATCATTGGTAACCCCTCCTAATAGAGATCTTTGATAATTGTAAGTTTAAAAAAAAATTCATGATCCTTATATGCATCTGTGAAATGAAAAGTCAACGATATCATAAAAAAAATCATAAAGATCACATTGACAATAAGATTTTTATGGAGTACCTATATTTTATTTATATTTTGATACATTCTGTAAAAATTAGCTTACTTTAAAAAAGGAAAAACCCCATGGGCAAAGAGAATACTATTGAAATTAATGGAAACCAGCTTTTATTTGACTCTGGAGAGACCATTCTTGAAGTAGCGCAAAGAAACAATATATTTATTCCCACTTTGTGCCATCTGAAGGGTGCCACTCCCACAGGCTCCTGCAGGATTTGTGTTGTAGAAGTTGAAGGTGCCAGATCACTTGTTGCATCATGTGCCGCACCTGCAGCAAGAAATATGGTGGTTCATACGGAATCCCCTGAAGTTATAAGGGCAAGACGAACCATAATCAGTCTGATGCTGTCCTCTGGGAATCACAACTGCGCCATCAGGGATTTTGATACAAAAGACTGGACACAATTCCAGCTAAGGGTGCTTGAAGAGGATGGCAATAACGATCTATGCCCTGCATGGGGTGATTGTAAACTCCAGGACCTTGCGTACAGATATCAGGTAAAGACCAAGGGATTGCCCCTGTCAGAATGCAAGTATCCCATTGAAAAAGTAAACCCGTTTATTATCAGGGATTTTTCAAGATGTATTTTGTGCGGACGCTGTGTTCAAGCATGCAGTGAGATACAGGTAAATAACGCCATTGATTTCGGACACAGAGGTGCCAATACAAAAATCATAGCAGGCGCAGATGTTCCGCTTAAAGATTCCGATTGTGTTTTCTGTGGCCAATGTGTTGAAGTCTGTCCCGTTGGAGCCTTAACGGCCACTGGAGATCTCGAAATTCAAAGATTTGCCAAAACAAAAAAAGTACGCAATACATGCACCTTCTGCGGTGTGGGCTGTCAGGTAGAGATGACAGTACAGAACAATAAAATAGTAAAAATAAACAGTGCAGGAGAAGATGTAGCGCCAAACCACGGAAGATTGTGCGTAAAGGGCAGATATGGATTTGCATTTGTGGGATCTCCCGAACGTATCACAGTGCCCATGATAAGAAAAAACGGAAAGCTTGAGGGAGTGACATGGGACGAAGCTCTTGACCTTGTTGCATCGAAATTTACAGAGATAAAAAATGAATTCGGCTCAGACAGTCTTGGAGTTTTCACCTCTGCGAGAATAACCAATGAGGAAAACTATATTGCCCAGAAATTTACAAGGGCGGTGCTTAAAACTAACAATGTTGATCATTGCGCCCGACTGTGACATTCCTCAACAGTAGCCGGTCTGGCTGCAGCATTTGGAAGCGGTGCAATGACAAACACAATCGGAGATATTGAATCCGCGGATGTTATCCTTGTGGAGGGTTCTAACACCACTGAAAATCACCCGGTAATTTCAACTTTCATAAAAAGGGCTGCTACCCTGAAAGGCGCAACTCTTATTGTTGTCGATCCGAGAAGGCTCAAGCTCACGGAATCAGCAGATCACTGGCTCAGGCTTAGGCCAGGTACGGATAGTGCCCTTATAAACGGATTCATGCATGTTATCATAGAAGAAAATATATATGATAAAAAATTTGTGGAAACAAGGACAGAAGGATTTGAAGAACTCAAGGCTATAGTTGAAAAATACACCCCGGAATATGTTGAAAAAATAACAGGGGTACCTGCCGACGAGATAGTCAATACAGCACGAATATTTGCAGCCGCAAAAAGAGGATGCATTATTTACTGTATGGGAATCACCCAGCATACAACCGGAACTGACAATGTAAAATCCCTTGCAAATCTTTCCATGCTATGCGGTGATCTTGGAATTCCAGGAGGAGGGGTCAACCCTTTAAGGGGGCAAAATAATGTTCAGGGTGCCTGTGATATGGGAGGGCTGCCCAATGTATTTACAGCATATCAGAAAGTTGACAGTGATGATGCAAGGGTAAAATATGAAAATGCCTGGGATATAACAGGGCTTTCCCCAAAGCCTGGACTTGCCGTAACTGAAATGGTTCAAAAAGCAGGAGAAGGGGAACTCAAGGCTCTCTATATCATTGGGGAAAATCCTATGGTATCTGACCCTGATCTTAACCATGCTGAAAAAGCCTTTAAAAATCTGGATTTTTTGGTTGTTCAGGATATTTTTCTTACTGAGACCACTGCCCTTGCCGATGTCGTTCTACCTTCGTTCTGCTTTGCTGAAAAAAACGGTACATTCACAAACACGGAAAGAAGGGTACAAAGGGTGAGGAAAGCTGTTAAGGCCCCTGGATTTGCAAGAAGAGACTGGAAAATCATATGCGATATTGCAAACCGCATGGGATATCCAATGAATTACACCGATTCCAATGCAATTTTTGAGGAGCTCAGAAAAGTGACACCTTCCTATGCAGGCATCACATGGAAAAGAATTAAGAATGAAGGAATTTTCTGGCCGTGCCCAACGGAAAATCATCCTGGGACACCCATCCTGCATACCAAACAGTTTACCAGGGGTAAGGGACATTTCCATGCCATTGACCATAGAGATCCTGATGAAATGCCTGATGAAGAATACCCATTCATACTTACAACGGGAAGATTGTTGTTTCAATACCACACAGGGACAATGACCATGAAATCTGCAGGGTTGAACTTTCTTGCACCTGAATGCTTTGTGGAGATATCTGTCAATGATGCCGATGGTCTTGGTATTGAAAATGGAGATATGGTTGAAGTGGTCTCCCGCAGGGGAAAAATAAAAACCAAAGCCAAGATATCTCCAAAGGCTGTTGACGGGACATTGTTTATTCCGTTTCATTTTGCCAATGCAGCGGCAAACAGGCTGACAAATGCAAAACTTGACCCAATAGCAAAGATCCCCGAATTTAAAGTCTGTGCAATAAAAATAAAAAAAGCGGCATAGATGAAATCGGGAATTAAATTAATAATATAACGGCCATAAGGCCAATGTGATTTTGCTTGCCCAGACCTGTCTCACAACAAGGCATGAGATAGCATCTTGATATTATGATATTTTTTATAAAAACCCCGTTGCACCGCATATGCAGGACAACGGGGTTTTTAAGAAAATAGGAGGATAAGATTGCTACCAAAATAACCGGCAAGGCTATAGAATTGGCCTTAACATAATATCAGGCCATTCCTCTTCCATATAGTCTGACAAGAAGATGCTTCATATCATCAGGTACAGAGGCCTTAAAAGTAATTTTTTTGCCTGAAAATGGGTGTCTGAAGTCAAGTTTCCTGGCATGAAGCATTTGTCTTGGGATATCCTTTTCCAGAACTGCCAAAGGGTCTTTTTTATTTCGCGCCTTTGCTTTTCTGAATCCATAGACTCTGTCTCCCATTAATGGATAGCCAATAGCACGAAAGTGGACCCTTATCTGATGTGTTCTGCCCGTTTTAAGCTCTACTTCTACAAATGTAGCAATATCAAATCTCTTTCTGACATGCCATAATGTTTCTGCGTGCCTTGCATGTGATGAGTTTGTTGACATCCTCTTTCTTTTTACTTTATCCCGTCCAATGGGAAGTGTTATTCTTCCGGAATCCTCTTTTATCTTACCACTTACAATACCAAGGTATTTTTTGACAATACGCCTTTCCTTAAACTCTTTTTTAAGAAAATTAAAAGCCGAGTTATTCTTTGCAACAACCATGACACCTGTTGTATCCTTGTCAAGCCTGTGAACAATACCCGGCCTTAATGCATTTTCCCCAACTTCTTTAAGTCCCGGAAGGTGATAAAGAAGAGCGTTGACAAGTGTTCCTGAATAATTACCCGGTGCAGGATGAACAACCATATCAGCCTTTTTATTAACTACAATGATCTGGCTGTCTTCATGAATAATATCAATGTCAATGGATTCAGGTAATATGGAAATTTTCTGTTCTTGGGGAATCCTACCTGTAATGATGTCTCCCTTCCTTAATCTATAACTGGGTTTTTTTATTGTCCCTGAAACAAGAATATTTCCTTTTTTGATAATACCTGATGCATAATTTCTTGAGCAATGACTCAACAAATCTGCAAGTACGTAATCAAGTCTTTTACCCTGATTATCCAGGGTTATTTTAAATTTAATCTCCATATAATCGGCCACAGGCCATTATTATAAAAACAAAAGCCGACAAACGCCTTCTACGCATGTCGGCTTCCCGATTTGTGGCCCCTTATTATGCAGTTAACAGCAAAAAATTAATTAAACAACTGCTCAATTTCTGTCTTCATCACATTTTCATCAACATCCTTTGCAATGGAAAGTTCCTGCACCAGCAAACTCTGAGCTGTGTCAAGGAGCTTACGTTCACCAAAGGAAAGATCCTTTTCAAGCTTTAATTGGAAAAGATCCCTAAAAACCTCTGCAACATCATAGATAGATCCTGTTTTGATCTTATCCATGTATTCACGATACCTGCGGTTCCATGTCTGCTTATTACCATTGTGAGTTTTTGCCTGCATGACTTTATAAACCTCAGAGACTTCTTTTTCAGGAATGACATCTCTGAGTCCTACAGAGTCAACATTGGAAGTTGGAATCATAATCACCATGCCGTTCTCAACGATTTTCATCATATAAAAACTCATGTTTTCACCATTTATAACCTTATTCTCAATGGATTTTATGTAACCAACTCCATGGGCAGGATAAACAGCTATATCCCCCTTGATAAACTCTTTCTTCTCAGAACTACCAGCATTTTCTTTAATTTTTTCCCCCATCATAAACACCAACCTTATTGTTATAATCGGTTAACAAACATTATGGCCATCTTTACCTTCTATACCACAAATATTCATCCTGATCAAACAAAAAAATAATTAACTGCAGCTGTTGAAAACTGTCATGGCTTTTGTTACCCCCTGTTTAATAATAATGAGACAGGCATCAACAGATTTTTCAACAATAATACCAAGTTCTTTTTCTTCATCTCCGGAAAATCGACTGAGAACATGGCCTGTAACATTCCCTTCACATCCATGGGGACGTCCGATCCCAATTCTGACGCGAATAAAATCCTTTGTACCAAGAACTTCAACAATGGATTTAATTCCATTATGTCCACCATGCCCACGGTTCTTTACAATTTTCATCTTTCCAAACTCAAGGTCAAGATCATCATGGATAACAATAATATGCGGGGTATCAATTTTAAAATAAGAGGTGACCCTCTGAATGGGAAATCCGCTTCTATTCATAAAGGACTGGGGCTTGGCAAGGACGATTTTAGATCCTTTGATAAGACCTTTTGAGTATATAGTGTCGAAACGGGATTTATCAAGGGGAAGGGAGAACATATCGGCAATTTCATCAATAACTCTAAAACCGATATTATGGCGGGTCCGGATATATTTTGTCCCAGGATTACCCAGACCTGCCAGCATCATAATTGGACTATCAGACATAAATTCTGTAACCTTTCACTATTAAACAATAATACACATTGACATTCATACATCTTGAAATCTTTGGGAAACGCCCACTTTTACCCGATTTATAGATCAGACTCAAATTGTATTCTCAAAATACTCAATGTATTCCTGCGCTTAAAATCTGCGCCTTTTCTGCATTCGAACAAAATTGAACATCTTGCAAAGGTCTCATACTGTACTGTAAACGGTTACAAAAAAATTTACTCTGCCACAGGCTCTGTTTTTTCTTCAGTTTCTTCAGTTTCTTCTTCCAAACCTTCTTCTTCAACAATTTCTTCTTCCGCGGTTGTTGGATGAGCAATATTTAAAATAGTATAATTAACATCATGGGGTAATTCAATTGTACCACCCGTGGAGACATCTTCAATATGAACTGAATCACCAATTTCAAGAGCGGTGATGTCAATAACAATCCTGTCTGGCACATCTACCGGCCTGCAAAGGACATCAATTTCACGCCTGATAATCTGAAGTACACCTCCCATTTTTATGGCTTCTGATTCACCTTCTGTTTCCACAGGAACGCTTACTATAATCTTTTCATTTAGATCTATTTCCTGAAAATCCACATGAAGACAATTTAAATTAAAAGTATCCATTTGGAAGTCTTTAAGCACAACTGTCCGGAATCCTTTGTCAAGCGCAAGCTTAATAAAAAGTCCTGTTGATCCGTGTTTTCTGAACATATTGACTATATCGTTTGAGAGAACCGAAAGCATCACCGGTTCTGTTTTAGGCCCGTAAAGAATCCCTGGAACTGACCCGTTTTTTCTCAAAAAATGAGCATGGCCTTTTCCCTTACCTTCTCTTATTTCAGCTTTTAAATCAATTAGTTCCAAATCATATCCTCCATATCTGCATTATAGCAGTCTAATTTACGAAAATTATATGAAACTCCCAATAAGTACCAGTATTTATGTGAGTTTATATTTTTGTCAAAATTTTAATTTTTGGCTGGAGTCGATCTTCTTACTCCGACCATGCCGGTTATAAGAAACTCCTTGTGAAACAAGGTATAAATTTCATACTTTCGTTCAAACACTATCTATACAAAAAGAGAGTTAACAGAATCACCTCTGTAACTTCGGATAATTGCCTCTCCCACAAGTTTTGCTATGGAAAGAGTTATCACTTTTCTGCATGATTCAGCCTCTTTCGACAACGGAATTGTATCCGTTATCACAAGGGTTTCTAAAGAAGAGTCCTCAATTCTCTTTATAGCAGGTCCTGAAAGTACAGGATGTGTACAGCAGGCATGAACTGATTTTGCATCATGAGTTTTAATAACTCCTGCAGCCTCGGTAAGTGTACCCGCAGTATCCACCATATCATCAAGAATGATAGCTATTTTATCCTTTACATCTCCTATAAGCGCCATGGCTTTTGCCTTGTTGGGAGCACTCCGGCGTTTATCAATGATTGCAAGTCCTGCATGCAGACGTTTTGCAAATGCCCTTGCCCTCTCAACGCCACCTGCATCAGGAGAGACAATAACAATCTCGTCATGACCATAATTGGTTTTAATATAATCAAGGATAACCGGTGCTGCATAAAGGTTATCAACGGGGATATTAAAAAAACCTTGTATCTGACCTGCATGGAGATCAAGGGTTATTACCCTGTCAACACCTGTATTAGTAATAAGATCTGCAACAAGTTTTGCACTTATGGGCACCCTTGGAGCCACCTTTTTATCCTGACGTGCGTATCCGAAATAAGGCAACACCGCAGTTATCCTGCTTGCCGATGATCTCTTAAGCGCATCTATCATCAAAAGCAGTTCAACAAGATTATCGTTAACAGGAGCACAAGTTGACTGGATTATAAAAACTTCCTGCTTTCTGACATTTTCCTTAATTTCCAATTGTATCTCACCATCGCTGAATCTATCCGCTTTTATTCTTCCAAGAGGCTTTGAAAGGTATTCAGAAATTCTATGGGCAAGATCAGGATTGGAATTTCCCGAAAAAATTGATATTCCGTTCATATTAAATCTCTTTTAATATACTATTTGTTTATTGATGGCTGGGGCGGGAGGATTCGAACCTCCGAATGCAGGAATCAAAATCCTGTGTCTTAACCGCTTGACTACGCCCCATTGAATGATATGCGCTATAATTATAAATGCTTCTCACCCTCTGCAAAAGATGTCAAAAAAATGCTCCTATTAGGTGTCATTCCCAATTTCTTCCATTGATTGGAGACACTTTTAAAAGCATATTCTGCCTCTGCATAATCAGAATAAAGAACAAAAAAAGATGAACCACTTCCTGTCATAAAATTTTTTTCATGCAGAAATTCAGTCATCTTTTTTTTTACGGACTTAAGTTCAGGGTACAGGCTACACGCTGCAAATTCAAGGTCATTATGAAGATAACCTTTTATATTAAGTGCCCTGTCTGATCTACATATATTTAAAAGATCATTATTATTAAATTTTCTGTTTTTTGTCAACGTTAAATCTACATTTTTGTACACTGCTGCTGTTGAGGCACTGAACCCGGGATAAACAAGGAGAATATGATAAGGTAAAATAGGACAGCATGCCTCAAGTTTCTCACCTGTACCCTGTGCAAGCGCCTGTCCTCCCTGAATAAAAAAGGGAATATCAGCACCAAGCTCATGCCCCATTTCCATAAGATAAGAATCTGAAAAAAAATCATCATACCATTTGTTCATGGCTTTAAGCACACAGGCAGCATTACTACTACCCCCTCCAAGCCCTCCACCAAGAGGAATCCTTTTCTTTATTTTGATTCCCACGCCCCTGTCTTTCCCTTTATTCACACCATGAAACAGCAACCTATCAAAAAAAAGTCCGGCAGCTCTAAAAGCAAGATTTGATTCATCCTCCGGAACACCCGGATAACTGCATTCAACGGAGATACCTTTTTGATTAAAATCAAATTCAAGATGATCACATAATTTAATCTCTGCCATCAGAGTAAAAAGATCATGAAATCCGTCATCCCTTTTTGCTGTTACATATAAAAAAATGTTGATCTTTGCCGGAGAACAAAATTTAATCACAGACCTTTTGCCTTTGCATACGCCATTCTTAGCTCATGGAGAAGACTTCCCATTAAATTTTCCTCATCTTTATCAAGGTTTCCCCGGGTTTTCTCTTCCAGCATAATAACCATATCCACAGTTTGTTTCGCCATATTAAGATTTTTCACCTTTACACCTGTGGATGGATCCGCCATCTCTCCGAGCTGAACAAGAGCTGACGAATAAAGAGATAAAATAAAAGTGGAAAAATCGACCGCAGGCATCCCGCTGCCCGAGTCAGAAGAACTACGACTATCCTCCATGATAAACCCATTCCCTTCATCCATTTTTTCAACCTTTCCTTTTAAATATTTTTCATATAACCGGCAAGGCCGGAGCAAGAAGACCGGCTTCAGCAAAAAAAATAAAATTTTTGACAAAAACAAAAATAGAGCCGAAGACGCGAATCCAACTCACATAAACACAGGTATTTATTGGGAGTTTCATATAAAACCGACAAGGCCGGTTACATAAAAAAAAACCATCTACCTTGAATTCGAAGTTCTTCAATGCAAAATTTTATTCTTCTTTATGAATACGAAAAGGCTTCGCTCATAAATAAGGGTCAATATAATCCCATATAACCTTTGATTGTCCCTTTACCACAGAAGCAAGGTTCCCGTCCACAATGAAATGTTCAACCCTGTAAATATCATTCCCATAGGTCAGTATTGTATTTAAACAATCCGGTGCTTCAATAATTCTTGCGCCATCCATACCCTTTAACCCTATCCCAAGAAGTTTAAGCACCGCTTCCTTTGCCGTAAAACATCTGAAAAAAACTAAATTTGCGTCATCCTGCTCAAACAGGCCTTTCTCCCTTACATTGCATATCCGTCTAAATAAAAAATCTGCAACAGGCTTGATCTTTTCAATATCAATTCCTACACATGACCGGGACACAAGACCTGCAACACACTCTGGCTTATGGGTAATTGACCAGTAAATTGTTCCACATGGAAGAGGTTGTCCTGTTTTAGTTTTTTTAAGGTACTCAGGGTAAAAACCTGAGTGTTCCCCTGAAATTCTAAGACTCTGTCTTGCGTATCGGGTCAGTGAAATCATTCTGTCCCTTGCTTTAAGAGATATATAATTTTTCGGGATTTTTAAGATAACAGGATAAAGAACTGAAATAGCTATTACCTCCCAATGAACACAAAATTAGAAAATTTGACAAAAATCCAAACTACCATTTTGCAAGGATATTATCCATCATAGTGTCAACCGCCATAACAGCAGAGGAATCATCGGGAAGATCAATTAAAGATTTTCTTTTCATATCAAAATCGAGAAGTGCTTTATCCTCCGGAATTTTACAGACAATGGGAATACCAATATTCTCAGCTTCATTGGAAAAAACACTACCAAGTTCAGCAGGAGCCCTGTTCACCACAAGGCCGATATTTGTAACGGCGAGTTTGAGTCCCCCAAGCATCTCCTTTATTCTTGCAACTGCCCTTAAACCCCTTAAAGCATAATCAGTAACAAGAAGCAACATATCCACCTTACCGCTGGTACGCCTGCTCAAATGCTCCATTCCTGCTTCATTATCCACAAGAAGATATTTGTAATTCTTACTCAACTCATCTGTAAATCTGTTGAGGATATTATTCACCATGCAATAACAACCCTGGCCTTCCTGCCGCCCCATCACAAGAAGATCAAAATCCTGAGTTTCCATGATAATCTGATTCATCAACATTTCAATATAGACTATCTTATCCATCCCGGATGGAATTCCCTGGGGATCACGCATAAAATCCTCTCTCACATCCCCAACTGATTTTGTAACTTCCATGCCAAGAGTTTCACCAAGATTACTATTGGGATCAGCATCAACTGCAAGTACGGGAGACTTCCCGTTTTTTGCAAGATATCTTAATGCAAGGGCAGAAACTGTAGTTTTCCCCACACCGCCCTTTCCGGCCAGCGCAATTATTTTGCTCATTATTACTCCAAACTCTAAAAAATATGATTAAAAAATTAAATCCTGAAAATCTCTAAAAGAATATACTGATTAAATATATTAAGGTGAAATATAAATCAAAACAAAAAAAACGCAATAGAAAAATCAAAAAGGAAGATAGTCACTTAGGATATCAGAATGCTTAGTATTTACCTCGGCAGGCTGTTACACAAGCCCAATTTTCCCAATTATTGCGTTGGGAAAATAGATTTAATCATGATAATACTGTATATATACCTGTGGTCAAATTTACTTTCCGCCTTGAACTATGAAAAATTTGCATTATGTAATAGCCTGTCGATGGGATGTCATTCCCTAAACCAGCCAACCAATGACACAGAGCAAAATAAAAATTACCGAGATTTAATTTGACAGATAAAAAAGGGTTAGATATAGATAACATTGATAAAAGACTGAATTTTCATCAACTGGGTAGAACTGTTTTTCACATGATTTCGTAGTTTTTTACCTTATTGATAACCGACATGGTCAGAGCATGATGATCGGCTTCCGACGACAACGAAAATGGGCCAAAGGCGGTAAGCCAATAAAACTAATAATTTACGTTCCATTTTTATAAAAAATTTGGTACGAAGCAATGGGAAATTAATTATAATAAAAAAAACAATTACAAAGGAGGACAATTACAATGTCAATGTTGGACAAATGCTGTAAAGATTTCAACGATGTCCTGGCCTCAAAATCACCTGTTCCAGGAGGAGGAGGAGCTGCTGCAATGGGAGGTGCCATTGGTATGGCCCTTTCCAACATGGTTGGGAATCTTACCTTGGGCAAAAAGAAATATGCAGATGTAGAAAATGAGGTAAAAGAACTCCTTGCTAAGGGTGTGGAAATTATCGCTGAACTGGAAAGTCTTGTTGACAAGGATGCCGAAGTGTTTGAGCCCCTATCCAAGGCCTATGGGCTGCCAAGAAAGACTCCCGAGGAAATTGAATATAAACAGAAAACAATGGAACAGTGCTGTAAAACCGCCTGTTCTGTCCCCATGGAAATCATGCGTAAAGCTTATGCAGGTATTAAAATCCATGAGAGAATGGGTCAGATAGGAACAATGATAGCAATCTCCGATGTGGGCTGTGGTGTTGCATTTATGAAGGCTGCCCTTGTTTCAGGAAGCCTTAATGTTATTATTAATCTGAATGCAATAAAAGATCAGGTATTTGTTAAAGAAACCAGGGAAGAGATGAACAATCTCCTGAAAGAGGGAATGAAAATTGCCGATGAGACCTTTGATCTTGTGGTTTCCAAATTAACAAAATAGGGAGAATAAAATAATGGCGGAAGTGTTAAAAGGAAAACCCGTAGCAGATGCAATAAAAGCTGTACTTACAAAAAAAGTAGAGGAACTAAAGGGCAGAGGAATTACTCCAAAACTTGGAATCATAAGAGTCGGAGCCCGTCCCGATGATCTATTTTATGAAGGCGGAGCAAAAAAAACATGTAAAATTGTGGGGATGGATTCAGAAATTTTTGAATACCCCGAGGACATAGATCAGTTATCCTTTGAAAAAGCAGTAGAAGAGGTCGGAGCAAAAAAAGATGTAAATGGAATACTCATGTTTTCTCCTCTCCCAAAAAATCTTAACGAAAGAAAAATAAGATCTCTGATTCCCGTGGAAAAGGACGTTGACTGTCTTACAATAGGAGGAGCTGCCAAGGTTTTTACAGATGATCCGACCGGATTTCCACCGTGTACCCCGACTGCATGCATGGAAATGCTGCATTTCTATGATATTCCCATAAAAGGGAAAAAATGTGTTGTTGTGGGAAGATCCCTTGTGGTTGGAAAGCCGATGGCTATGTTACTCTTACGTGAACATGGAACTGTAACCATATGTCATTCAAGAACGGAAAATCTTCCCGATGTATGTAAGGAGGCCGAGATCCTTGTAGCTGCGGTTGGCAGGGCAAAAATGGTAAAAGGTAATTTTGTAAGCTCCGGTCAGATTGTTATTGATGTGGGTATCAACGCCGATCCTGATAATCCTGGAAAATACTGCGGAGATGTTGATTTTGCAGAAGCTGAACCCATTGTTGAAAAAATTTCCCCCGTACCGGCAGGGGTTGGATCAGTTACAACATCAGTTCTTTGCAAGCATACTATTATGGCCTGTGAAATGCAGAACACATAAATAATAAAAAATTCATTGTCCATTTGAAATTAAAATAAAAACAAAAAAGGCGTTCAATCTAAATAATTCGATTGAACGCCTTTTTTTATTTATAATTTTTCACGCCTGAAATCAAAAACAGGCAAAAATAAAAAACGTAAATTTAGAACAGGCCACTCACCTTGCCAGTTGCGGTATCAACATCAACACGTCTGAATGCAGGGTTGGAACTTGTACCTGGCATCAGACTAATTGTTCCTGCGCAGGGGCAGAGAAATTTAGCACCAGAATAGATCAATACGTCGCGAATGGGAAGTGTCCAGCCCTTTGGAGCGCCCTTAAGCGTTGCATCGTGGCTGAGGCTGAGATGAGTTTTTACCATCATGGTTGCAAAATCATCATATTTTGAATCCGCTTCAAGCATCTTTGCCTTTGCTTCAGCTTCCGGTGTCCATGAAACCCCGTCGGCACCGTAAACTTCCTTTGCTATTTTTTCCACACGATCCCTTAATTTCATTTCAATGGGATAGAGGAACTCAAAGTGAGTCTCTTCATTACACGCGTCCTTGACCGCTTCTGCAAGCTCTATGGCACCGTCGCCGCCGTTTTCCCAGTGAGTGGATTTTGCACACCGTGCACCGGCGGCCTCGGCAGCCTTTTTAACTAATGCAACTTCAGCATCCGTATCCTCATGGAAACAATTAATACAGACAACAGGATTAATACCTGATTTACGGATCGTATTGATGTGGTGAACCATATTGCAGACACCTTTTTCCAGCAGACCGAGATTTTCCTTTTTATATTCCTCTGCAAGTGGAAGGCCTGCAACAACCTTTGGTCCGCCACCGTGCATTTTAAGAGCACGGATGGTAGTTGTTAAAACAGATACATGGGGCTTCAAACCGCTGTTACGGCATTTTACGTTCCAGAACTTTTCAAATCCTATATCAGCACCAAACCCGCTTTCCGTTACATGATAATCAAATAATTTCAGACCTACGCGATCAGCAATTATGGAAGACTGACCAACTGCAATATTTGCAAATGGTCCGGCATGTATCATACAGGGCTGATATTCAGCAGTACACATAAGTGTTGGGTTAATTGTGTTTCTCATCCATGCTGTCATGGCTCCGCCAACCTCAAGATCACCTGTGGTCACAGGTTTTCCTGACTTATCAAAGGCAACCGTTATCTCATCAAAGCGTTTTCTCATATCTGCCAAATCTCTGATAACAGAAAGGATAGCCATCAGCTCTGAGCCAACGGCAATACCGAACTTGGACTGCATGGTAAACCCGTCAAAACGACCGCCCATACCAATAATAATATTTCTAAGGCTCTGGGCACAATAATCAATAACCCATCCAAGCTCAACCCTGGTGGGGTCAATATCAAGACGACGCATATTGGTGAGCCTTTTCAACTGCTCATCATTGTAATTTCGCTCATGCTGCATGCGGGCGGTCAGGGCTACCATTGCAAGATTGTGCGCATTCATGATGTCATTGATATCACCTGTAAGGCCAAGAGAGAACTCAGTCATTGGAATAATAAGGGAATTACCACCGCCGGCAGCAGTTCCTTTAATATTCATGGTAGGTCCACCTGAAGGCTGCCTTAAAGCACCACCAACATTCAGACCAAGTTTTCCCATACCTTCCATAAGGCCGCACGCTGTGGTACTTTTACCTTCACCGAGAGGAGTCGGAGTAATAGCGGTTACCTCAATGTATTTTCCATCGGGTCTATTTTCCAACCTGTCAATTATTTTCAAAAAATCAAGTTTAGCAAGTCTACCCATTGCAAGGACTTCATCTTTTTGTAAACCTAATTTTTCTCTCCACTGATCAGGTGTCGGCATATTTTTTTCCGCTGCTTCGGAAATCTGCCAGTCAGCCATTTCTACTGCATTATAAGCCATTTTGCCCATCCTCCTTAAATTAAAATAAATTCATTGACGGAGAAATATCTCCCTCGCCATTTCCATACAAAAAACTATGATAAGCCCATAAAAAGTTCTATTTCAGCAATTTCTGTAATCCAATAAACTGAAATAATTAATACCATATTTTTATAATTTTCACCTTTTACATGGACACCAGTTATAATTAAAAAACCCCAGATAATCAAGCAGATATTCAGGTATTTTTCTTAAATAAGATGCCCTACCATAAAAAAAAATATCAGTCAACCCTCACAAAAAAAAGTTTAAATCGAAAACCCGGGGAATAAATATTAATGAATTATTTTTATTTTATTTTCTGTGAAAATAATATAAATACCTTTAT